>Ga0209463_1000506_pt1 | contig 29818 bp, 40 predicted proteins | sample AgamicMgSfrz_FD_187169 | JGI IMG/M metagenome (GOLD analysis project Ga0209463, IMG submission 187169) | Agave microbial communities from Guanajuato, Mexico - Mg.Sf.rz (SPAdes) (version 2) | ecosystem: Host-associated > Plants > Phyllosphere > Phylloplane/Leaf | place: Guanajuato, Mexico...
AGGTTTGTTTTCTATAGGATATCTATTTTATCAAATGGATTTAGATGGAGCATTCACTTTATCTGAAACAGATGTCATAGTTAATTTTGTGAAACAAATGAAACAAGCGGATAGAATCAACTATAAGATTAAAAAATCGGACGTCTCTTCTTTAAAAGAAATTATAAAGAGAGAATTACCAAATTACTCATATTCTTCATTCAACATTAAGAGAGCAGTAAATTATGCTATAAATAGGTATATATCTAATATAGGCATTGTCAATCATAATGAGGATATAGATATTAATAAAATTGACGAGATGAGCGGTATAGAGTTTGAACATTTTCTAAAAGAATTCTTTGAAAGAAAGGGTTTTAAAGCGAGTATTACTAAAGGTAGCGGAGATCAGGGAGTTGATTTGATACTTACTAAAGACAATAGGAAAATTGCTGTCCAAGCTAAAAGATATAAAAGTAAAATTGGAAATTCTGCTATACAAGAAGTAGCAGCAGGGAAACTATTTTATGACTGCAATGAAGCGTATGTAATAACATCTTCATTTTTTACTAAGGCGGCAGTTAGTCTAGCGGTAAAGATTAACGTTGAAATACTAGATCGCAATGACTTAATCAGACTATTTAACAATGAAAAAAATGCTATATAGAAACATGAGGATTGGGTTATAATTCCCCTTCCTCATTAATTTAAATAAAAAAGACCCCCACCAGTTAATGTGAAGGTCTTTTTTATAATCTCGATCACTAAGAAAAATCTAATTATTTGAATTATACAATTAGTTTTTTCTTCTCTAATACAACTCACTAGAGGTAAAGAACCTCTCTCAAAACTATCTAAACTTATAATAACGGTAGTAAGTTTTATTGTCAACTCATATGTTTAAATTTTTATTCCTGATTTTTTCATTGCTTCATTAATTGCATCCATATATTTCCCTTGTAACCTACCTGTTCTTGAAGTGAAATCTAATCTCATCTTACTTACACAAACAATTCTTAATACATTCGCCCATCTCGGCATAGCAGCTAGGTCATATACAAACGGAACATCAACACAATAAGCCTTACCTTTTTTATCTTGAGGAATTTTTCCACTCGACAATGGTAATACAAAAACACTATCACCCGTTTCTTTCAATATCACAGCAGGATGGTGTCCGCCAAATTCTTTACCAACATTAAAACCAAAATGAACCCAATGCACATAAGACCTTTTAATCAAAGGTGCTTTATTATCTGGGATAGTAAATAATTCTTCGTTTTTAACCATATCAGTTTTTACTGCAGTCCATTCCAGATAATTTTTAACCTTTTTTGAAGAATCGTTATTTTTCCCATAAACTGAATTTTTAAAATCTGTTATTGACTGAATTGTATTATCTAGTATAATATCTATTTCTTCTTTACTTACTTTTATCTCACTCAAATTCTCACCTCCCATATTTCTCTATATTTTACCATATTAAGAGAGTGTTAGGGAGGAGTTTATTCGAAATAAAGAACATTTTGTCAGGTGTTGCGGTTGAGTGGGAGAATTAAATAAACCTGAAGTAAACTCCGCATCCTTTATTTCCTCATTTCAGCAATAATAAGTTCTAATTCCTCTATTCTACTTTCCAAGTTATTAATCCTTGCTCTTGAAGTTGGAAATATCCTTCCATACTTATCTACTCTAATATCAAGAATTTCAGAAGGCTGAGGAACTTTATTAATCATTTCGTCAATTCGACCACTTTGATCTACAAACCTAGTGTACCAAGGCATTATCTATATACCTCCGCTCTAAATGTACTGGTTGCTTCAATGGATATTGAGTTGAATGGTGGAAATAACGAATGATAAAACTCTCCTGGCTTTACTCTTCTCTTTTGTTCATGTAGGGTAAAGAATAGATCGGCAGTTCCATCATTATTTACAGCAAATCCGTATCTGTTTGAGATAAACGATTTTGTAACATTTCCCGTACCTTCCCAATATTCCATGGCGACAGATCCTCTTTCACGGTAAAATGCTCCTCCATCAGAACCTTCAACAATAAAATAATCATCTTGCTCTGAATCAAAATATTGAGGAGCAATTTTTCCGTTACTCGCAGTCTTTAAATCTCTATTATTAGCAGGCATTATTCTTCACCTCCAATTATTTCTTCATATTGTAATTCCGTAATTTTATTTAGATTAAGAGCTTGTTTTACTTGTTCCTTAGACCAATTTCCGTTTTCATAAAATCGCTTAATTAAGTTAAACCAATCCATTACAACACACCTGCCATCATTAACTGAAAGGTAAGATCTGCATAATCTTGCCTTGATTCTTCTAATTCTTGTTTTAGCTTCTCTACTGTATTATCAATTATGACTGGCTCTTGTTCTTTATAGTTTGGGTTTTCTTCAATCATCCCACCGTTCAAAATAAAAAAAGACGGTTCGTATTTTTCAATAAAGTCACTTGGGACATTATCAATTTTAATACCACCATCTAAAGCGCCAATTTCAGTATAAGAAATGATTTCTTTATTTTCATTCAATTTAACAATCATAATTTAATACCTACAATTCTACTTATTCCAATACCATTGTAATTATCTGTTCTGGATAAAGTATTAGAACTATTTAATGTCATCTGTGTTGCTCTAATATTCTTAAATGATTTTTGATCTGCTGCAAATGTTGCGCAATATTCTTGCATTGCCATTCCCAGTGATCCCGGACTATCAGCTAAGTTCGTACTTTCTACAACAAAATCAAAAGTTGTTCCTAAAGATGCTACTTGAACAAACCTGTCAAAGGAATGCGTGCCAGAAATGTTATTTACTTTGATATATGCAAAATCATAATTGGTTAGAGACTCTGAAAGAGTAAATGTAGAATTAAAATCCCCTCTGCTATCACCACTCCATAATGTCGTCATTTTTGAACTTAACCATTTCCATCCTGACCAAGTATTATTATCAAGGTAATTTGTATATACGTTATTTCTATAATCCCAAGCTATTACCCAACCATACCCCAATGACGTTTGATGAAATATTCCTCGAACACTGTTATTAGATTCTGGAAGGTTAGTTGTACCAGTAACAGCATAAAACGTATGCATACCTCTACCTAAATTTAATAATTCTATAAGAAAATCTTTTGTGGAATCTGTAATAGTTAATTTTGTTCCACCGTTATCATCAGTTAATTTCATCATTTGAGCAATACTTTCGATCTTTTCATATTGAGACTCTAAATTGTTCATTTTATTTGCTGAAATCGCCGAACCACTTTGAATAACTTTACCTTCAGATGGAATTAACGTTACAGTTCCATCCGTATTTTGCTGCATTTTAAAAGTCATTGGACGTTCTACTACACGATCCGTCCAGGTATTCTTATTGTACGCCATTTAGATACCACCTCTACTTTCTGTAATTCCTGATAAATATCCTTCGTAATTAAATTCTTGTTTGTATATTCTTGACTGTTTCATAGCGTTTTCTCCATCTTCAATGATTACTACGTCAGTACATTCTAATGCTGGATTTTGTCTCCAATTCACTTTGTACAAAACATTATAAACACTTTCTCGAATAATCCATTCCGCAACCAAATCAGCCATTTCTTCAGTTTTAATCAAAGGATTATCTATAGAAAATGAATCACCATAATTACCGTCTATTTCACTATTAATATAAACTTTTTGAAAAGTTTCTTCTCCTTGATATAAATTAATAGTCACCGAGTAAATGGATTTATCCAAAGTAATTTCAGGTTCTTCATACATATTATCAAAATCTATATTTCTCATTCCGAATCCTGCTGTAACTAAAGGATATAACGTACCAAAGTAATAATGATCTTGACTAGCAAATGTTAAGTAATTACTACTTGCATCTAATACGTCAAATGGTTTTATTATTATAGAACCATTTCTATTTGATAAACAGCACTTCTCGTTGCAATTCCAACATGTTGCAAAGCTGTACGACTGTCAATTTGTTCAGTAAATCCTGCAGTTCCAACACTATGAAGAGAACTATCGATTTCATAATCAGTTATCCCCGCACTTATTAGAATACTTTCAGCAAGTTCATACATTGTTGTTCCTGTAAAAGATAAATGGTTGTATGGTGTATTTGAGAGATAATCAAAATTATCTCTTGCAATAAGAGTAATACTTTTCGATTCTCGTTCATTTATCCATTCACTTAAATAAAATTTACCTAATGGAATCCATTCGGTAAAATGCCCACTGGAATCGACTTGATAAAAAGTTAAAAATACAGATTCATCAAAAACCAATTCTAAGTCTATTTCGATTGTAGGTCTACTCGCTAATATTTTTTGAATGTTGCCCAAACTAAGCATACTAAACTCTTTATCTAAATTATCTAAAGTTATACTTATTTCATTTGATGGGAGCGTATCTACCACAGTATTTCTCTCTTCAATGCAATTAAAGCGAATAATTCTGTCATCATAATAGGTTTTTGATTCTCCGAATAAAGTAATGGTTACTCTGGCATTAATTTGACGGATAGGAGCATAAATACTATTTCTATAATCATCACTGACTGTTATCATATTATCCTCCTATTTTTCAATCAAACTAAATTTAATATTTTGCCATTCAACTTTTCCGTTTTTCACTCTCAACATAGGGGCTTGTCTATCCCCCACATAAAATGTACCACTTCGAATTCCGTTATCTTTAGGATCAAAATATCGAACCGTAAACCATACTGGGTCAACTAAATTCAGAATTCTACTATATTGATCTCCAGTTAAGTAATCCCATCCTATTTCTAACTTCCTTTTAGTTGCAATACGTTCGATAATCATTGTTCCTCTTGCATTTCGTTCAGCCTTTGATAAATCTTGTATTCCTACATCATATTCAGAAGGAGTAGGTAAAACTACTCCATTCACTGTAACAATGTTCATTATCTCCTACTCCTTTCTATGTAGTCGGTTTTAATTTAATGGTACTTCCAATACGCCCATTTTCTTTATCCAGATGAGGTATTATTGCTCTACCTACTTGTCTACCATCAAGTATTAATTTTACTTCTGTAGTTCCAAAAGATGCTTTATTATTAGTATTAGCGTGCATAACAGCTCCAACAGCATTTCCAACTGTTTCTGCCATCATGTCTTTTAGTTTATCCAATGGCGAAACAACTTCTTGACCACCTGGGTTATCTCCAACAACTGCAAGCATTTCGCCTTTAGTGATACCGCCTTTTGCAAGCTTAGGTATTTTAGGTATGTTAGAAATTTTATTTCCAAATGGTATTCCATTTTTAAACTTGTTAAAGCTTCCTATAGCATCATTAAACATATTAATAAAGGTGTTTAATACAGCTTTTAATCCACTTGCTACACCATTTTTAAAGCCATCTTTGATATTATTTAAAGATCTAGAAACCTTAGAAACTACATTATCTCTAAACCAAGTATAAGCATCGCTAAATTTTGACTTAATAGCAGACCACACTTTTCCTGCAGCTCCTGCTATCGAGTTTTTATAATTGTTGAATGCTTCCATTGGCTTTTTAGCAACATTATCTCTAAACCAATTGTAAGCACCAGAAAATTTACCTTTAACAGCAGACCAAATAGCACTTGCTTTACTTGCTATTGAGTTTTTCCAGTTCACCAAAGCATCGTACAACTTTTTGACAACGTTATCTCTAAACCAATCATATACTTTTGTAAATTTCCCTTTGATGGAAGACCAGATTTCTGCCGATTTCCCAGCAATAGAGTTTTTCCAATTTACTAGTGCGTCATATAGTTTCTTAACAACGTTATCTCTAAACCAGTTATAAACATTAGTGAATTTACCTTTAATAGCTTTCCATATATCCCCGGCTTTTGTAGCTATTGTATTTTTATAATTAATAAAAACCTCAGCTATCTTTTTACCTACATTATCTCTAAACCAATTATAAACAGAAGAGAATGCAGTTTTAACAGCCCCCCATATAGCATTAGCTTTTGAACCTACTGTTGCTTTAAGACTAGTAAACACCGCAGATATTTTATCTCCGACATTCGATTTAAACCAATTAGATACTGATTTAAAGGCATCGATTAACTTTTTATACATTCCTTCGCCGAGTTTCTTGAACCAAGATTCTATACCATTAAAAGGAATTTTTATTTTAGTTACAATATCTTTAAATCCGGTTCCGAATGTTTTAACAAGTGATACTATTCCTTTTCCAATAGCTTTAAAGAATGTTAAACTCATAAAGTTCCATAGGAATTTAACAATTCCAACAAAAATATCTTTAATACCGCTAAATGCTTTTTTCCAATCTCCAGTAAATGCTCCAGCAATAAATTTTATAATCCCCTCAAAAATTTTGATAAGACCGTCTATACACCCCTTAATAGCATCCCATATAAATTTTACAATCCATTTGAGAATAGGTTTTATACCTTTCCAAATATTTTCTAAGGCTTTGAGGAATTGTTTTCCGTTTTCCTTCCAGAACTTTTGCATTCCTCTTACTTTTTGCATGAAATATTTTGAAACTTCATCCCATACTTTTTTGAAGAACTTACCAACTGGAGCTAAGAATTTTTTTACCTTATTTGCGAAATCCTGTATCTTTTTACTTATCTTTGTAATAGCGCCTTCTGAATTCCCTAGGTTTAAGTCTGGTACTGCTAAGTCTCCCCCACCAGAGATACCACCACCTGCTGAACCTCCGCCGCCGGAATCTCCAGTATTTCCAGAATCATCTGAGTCAGATTTATCACTTAATTGATTAATCTCGTCAAAACTAGCAACACCTAAACTTTTTTTATTTTGTTTAGCAGCTTTCTTTTGTTCTTTTGCAGTTTTCTTGATAGAACTTCCTAAGTTGTCTACCGCGTTTGCTTGAGCATTTGTTGCAGTAACTTGTTGATTGGTGGTTTTAACTGCTGAAGATTGTGTTTTGGAAGTTCCAAACAGCGCTTGCATAAATTGTGCTACTACATTCATCACACTTGCAATTTTAGAAGCGAATACAGTTAGAATAGGAAGGACACGATTGAGGATTGGTAAAAACGCATTACCTAAAGCTAATTTAATATTATTTAATTGCGCTACAAATTGGTTCATATTTGAAGCAGTATTTGTAGCTAAGGTTGTACCATACTTTTTAGCGGCTTGTTCCATGATACCAAAGTACATAATTGTTTGTTTCGTATTGAAATCTAATTGATTCCATGACTGCCCATTTGCAAACTGTTGAAAAGCCTTTGTGCTTTCCATCATAGATACTTGTACGTTTACACCTAAATCTTCAATTGCTTCTGTATTTCCTAACATACCGGAACGAATACGCTCTGAAACGTCTTCCATTGAGCGACCTGTTGCAGCCGCTATAATAGCTGTTGTTTCTAATAAATCCTGTGTTCTTTGTTGAGTTTGTTGAGTAGTAGTGGAAAATGTTGAGAGTAGATTACCGTAGGTTGCCCCAAATCGAATAGCTTCAGAACGAGAGAATCCGAACGCTGCACCCGTAGTGTCAGCCCATTTAGTGAATTGACTTGCGCTATCAGCCATTAGCCGATTAACTTGTTGTAAAGATGCTTCAACATTCATTGCATCTTTTATTGCAGATCCAACAGTAATCCCAGCCCCAATAGCTGCCAATGTAGCGTTGATTTTACCAACTGAAGATCTAAGATTATTACCAAAATTATTAACTTGTCTTTGTGCTTGTCTCATTCCGGTTTGAAGTCCTGAAAAGTCAGCTCCAGCACGAACAAGCAAGTTTCTCACTATTCCCATAGAAACTCACCTCCATAATAAAAAATAAAAAAAGAGAGTTGTAGGTTAATTGTCTACACTCTCCGTAACGACATTTCCACCAAATGCAGCGTTTAACATTTGTACCTTTGCATACATTTCTTTGTCTGTCATAACCTTTTTCTTTTCAGGTTGTTTGTTCAGATATTCATTTAGTGGTTTCATCTTTTCAACCCTTTGTAAATAAGCAGTAAAATAAGCAACAGTATAATCGTGTTCTGCTTCTTGAGTCATCTTTTTAGTTTTAATCCTTGAATATGTATTTAATTCATAAGGGGTCATTTCTTCATAATCCTTAATGCTTATGTCTAAACTAAAAGCCAACTCTAAAGACGATTGCCAATTAAATCCTATTTCGTCTTCTTGCTCGTCTTTACTGCTTTCTCCAAGTTTTTTTGGTCTACCTCAGTGTTATATTGACCAAAAGATTTATTAAAAGCTTCGATCATTTTATTCATGTAATATTCCATCGAAGGAGCTTCATCAAGTAAATCTTCCATGTTTTCTAGCTTGAGTTGTTCACCGTTTCTTTTAGCATCTGTTAATAATCCGTAATAGATCATTTTTTCAACGGTGTCTAGATCTGCATTTTCTAAGTCTAATTCTTCAAAATCCAAATTCAAATCAGCAAGCATTAATTTTAAAGCTTTATGACCATATCTAAGTTCTCTAGGTCTGTCCAATTCAATAATTACAATATCATTTTTGTCTGCCATTTATTTTTCTTCCTCCATTTTGTTTAATAAAAAGACTAAGGAATAAATCCTTAGTCTCACGCTCCTGTCGATCCTGTTGTTAATGTTGGTTTTCCGCTCACTTTGATTGTACTATCGAACGCAACGTTATCTTCCATTTCAGCACCTGTGCTATATGCAGTTACAATCCCACTGAATGACCATTTAGCACCAAACGGAAATTCAATTGTGTATGTAGCAGCTGTTCCAGACTCGAAATCAGTCCATAATCCAGCGTGTTTTGTCGGATCAAAATACCCACTAAGAGACACTTCTCCAGCATCCTTTAAACCCTGGATAAATGTACGATACCCGTCTGAATCTAAAGTAGTAGTTTCAATTGTATCGGCTGATAAATCCAATCCGCCAATTGAAGTCAATTCTCCGATAGCCGTTGTTCCTTTTTTAATTTTTGTTCCCATTGCTTTTTCTGCCATTATAATTTTCCTCCTATATTTACAGTAAATTCAATTACGCTTCTATATAACAAAGCTTGTTCTTCATATAGTTCAACTGGCTTTCTATACGTGACACTTTTTATGTAAATGTCTTCTGTACCGCCTATATATCGACTCTGGAAAGAGATTAATTTTGATAATACTTGTTTAGTAAGATATTTCATTCCTGAATAACTATGTTGAAGAACGTTAATTTCCGCATCAACATCTCTAGTCGGTAAATATCCATCTAACGTCTTATCTTGCTCACCTTCAGAACTTACGTAAATAACGTAAGGCGCTTTCGTTCCTTCTTCAGCATTTAAAGGAAACACTTTATCCATTAATCCTTCTATTTCTTCAAGTTCAATAGTTAGGGCATCTTCAAAACTCATAAAAAACACCTTCTATCTATTACGTGGTAATTTGTCAATTTCATCAGTTGCCACTCTTACCATTTCTTTTTCGATTTCCTTTCGGTTATCATCAATTGATTTTCTCAGATATCCATAACCAGGAATGTACTTCCCGTTTTTAGAAACCCACCCATACTCCTGAGATGCAGGATAATATGAAGTTTTGTTCTTTGTTTCCATACGCTTCGTTCTTCTATTGTATGAAGTGACCGTTTGGTTAGACTTTCCTTGAAAGACATCATTGAAGGCTCTGTTTAAGGTTACAAAGAACACCTTCTTACCTTTTTTTCTAGTTCTTTCAGGTTTTAAAATAATCGCTTTCTTTAAATAACCAAGCCAAACAGGTGCGTTTTTCTTAGAATCTTTAAAGGCAACATTTGCACCTTTTCTAGCTGCTTTAGTCACAACCTTTTGTGGTATTCTTTCTAACTGCCTTAACGTATCCATTAAATTATCCATACCTTCAATGTCAGATCTTCGTCTAGCCATTCTATATCACTTCCTTACACATAATTTGCAATTCAATATTAGCTTCTTGGAAGTTAATTGGTGGGGAAGTAATTTCAAATGTCCGTGTTCCGAATTTGATTTGCATATCAGGAGTAATTGATTTGTTTGGAATATAACGGAAGGTAACTTTATGTGTTATTTCATTGTTCATTGTTTCGGCAGTAAAGAATTCTTTACCACTAATAGGAGAAATAGAAGCTCTAGTTTTGAAATAATCAACCCAATTCGTCACTCTCTCACCATTAGTCTTTTTTACTTTTTCATTTTTTTGTATGATAATTGGATGTCTGTATTTACCAGGATTGATTTGAAATAATGTCATGAACTCAACCCACATAGTTAACACAATACATATCGAGAATACTCTTAACAAAAGGGTTAACTTTGTCATTTTCTACTGTATATGTACGGTTATCATATAGTTCATTGGATAAAATTTGTATAGCTATTGCTATATCATCATATTGATCCATCTGCTCAATAGTCAATCCAGTCTTACCCTTAATAAAAGCTTTACAGCCAACTAGAATAGAACGGAATAACGTATCGTCATCGTCATGGTAAACACGAGCAAATTCTTTTAAATCCTGATAAGTTACTTCACTAACTTTCATTTAATTCACCTCAATAAGAAATGAGGGGACATAATATCCCCTCACTGAATTAAGCACTAGCTTTGTTAAAGATACCAGCTAATTGATCATCATTTTTAACTTTACCGTCCATGTATAAATCAGCAGCGTAACCCACTAAGCCACGTCTTGTAAATGTTGAATCATCATACACATACATAGCCATGGACTTTTGAGTGTTAGTATGGTAAGCATTAGGAGTTGCTAACACAACTACACATTTAGCTCCAGCATCTGTAAATGAAGGTATAGCATCAGTTACTTCTACTGGGATACCTAGTAATACATATCCTGTAGCTTGTGTTAAATCAGGTTGTAACAGTGGTCTACCTTGTCCGTCTTTTAGTAGATCAAGCTCAAGTAAAGTATCAGAATGCATAAACCATTTCGCACTACCCCAAGCTGTTTTCTTTAGTTTAGCTTTCGTTCTTTTTAAATCTTCGAACGTAATTACCCCACGAGCAGCTAAATTTACCTTCTTCGTGATACCAGAGATAATACCTGTTGGTTGTTTTGTACCAGTACCATTAAACATACTAGCTTCGATAGCATCAACCATTGTTTCTGAAACATCATCAATAATGAACGCTTTTAAATCTAACTCTTGAGTATTCAACATTTGCTGTGTAATCGCAGATTCACGGTATAGTCTATTTTGTCCTAACTCAAGAACTTCTAAATTAGGAATAGTAGAAGCTGGGTCAGTTGAAGGATTTTCATCTACCCATGTTGCAGTACCAGTAGAAGTTTTCTTAGGAATTTTCACTTCACCTTTGATAGTTGTGCTATTAAAGAAGTTATATACATCTGAGCGATCTTTTAGAGCTTTGATAATTTCTTTCGTTAACTCACTATTTACAACAACTCCACCTTCGTTTGAAGTTCCAGTATTCATTGCAGCTCTCTTTTCAAAAATTGCACGTAATTCTTCATTAATAATTTCATCTTGGCTACGTTCTTCCACATCTTTTACCTCTTTCTTTTTCTCTACACTTCTTGCTCTTTCTTCAGCTTGTAAAGTTTTATCGATATTAGCGATTTCTTTTTCGATTTCATCAAAACGATTAATTTCAACCTCAGAAAAAGCACGAGTTTCTTCTTTCGCTGTTTTAACTAAAGTTTCCATTTCCTCTACTAAATTGTTACGTTTTTCTACTAATGTTGACATTGCCATAGGTTAATTACTTCCTTTCAATTTTAAAATTTGAATTTGTTTTTCAAATAATGAGTAGTCAAAAACTTTGATTTCCTCACGTTTTTCCTCTATATTTTCAATTTCAGCAATGAACTCCAAGTTACGAAGTTCCATTTCTTCATTTTGATCTTGATTTCGTACTTCTACCGAAGTCGCTATGTATGCAGGAGTTATATCTAATATGGATACCTCTAATAAATCTATATCTTTCAAAGTTCTAATTTGAATATCATCATGGTGTGTTTCAAGGATTTTTTTATTATCTCTAAAACCAAATGACCATCCTTTTAGTTCTTTGTTTCGAGCTTTTTGAATCACCTCTTCGTCTATAACTGTTGCAATTGCTCTCAATCCAATAGAATCTTCGTACAATTGCAAGTTACCTTCAGCTAATGAACCTAATTTACGATCTTTGTTATGGTTAAATAAAAGTTTCACATCTTCAGATTTGGACAAGGCTCTTTCAAATGTTTTTGGGGCAACTTTCTCAACGAACTTACCATCTATTTCTGAGTACAAAACCCTAGATTCACGGTCTACTGCATTAACGTATCCGTCAAGTAGTACCTGGTTTCCCCGGATCTCTATTCGCATCATTATCACCTCCTTCTAAAGTTTTGTTATCCTCACCCATTTTGGCGGTTTTATCTGTGTTAGGAGTGTAAATTTCCTTAGTTTTAGGGTTATACAGTACGTCTTGTAAGCCAAACTTAAGGAAAGGTAAATCCAATGGTTCGTAATCTTCCTTATATCTAACTTCATCGATTTGTAAAAAGCCATTTTTGATACCAATTTCATGCGCTCTGAATCGTTTCTCAATATCAGTCGTGTATAATTCATCTGTATCAAAAGCCCAATAAAAAGACCCCTTCTGTGATGGTAGAAGTAGGTCTTTATTAAAAGCAGTCTGTAAAGTAGCCAACTTGGGTGCAATACAAACTTTTCGCCAGTTATTTTGTTGTTCTTCATTAGCAGTTCCATTTAAAATATTAGGTGGAACGAGGAATAATTTAAGAATTTCCAATGAGTTCGCTTGGTTTGTTTCGTTTAATTGCATTTCTACAGCAGTAGCATTTGATTCTTGAAATTCGACTCCATCATTAAGGAATACAAGTTTTTCAGTTTCAGTGTTATTGTTATGTAAATTAGACCATGAAGCCTTTAATTCATCTATAGCCAATTTAGACAGCTTAGTCTTAGATTTTAAGAACCCACGTTTATTTCCACCTGTTTTAATTAGGAAATCCTGAAATACCAATGTATTATAGGCAACGGATAGTATTCTGTTATGTTCAGCAATGATACCTTTGCCAGTTACACCATCATGAGTATTTTTCGTTATCTTTAGAAATTCAAAGTCTCTATAAGTCTGACCATTAACTGATATATCATAATCCTTAAATATAGGATCTGTATTCATTTGAACTGACACATTTTTATAATCAACGTAATGAAGGCTTTTTATAGCATTCCTTTCTCGGTTAATATAACTATAACCTGCTCCATTCAGAAGATAGTCCTCAATAAGAGCCTTTTTCCACTGAAAGGAATCTAGTGTATCACCGGTATCATCATTTAGCAATGCTACCCTTGGATCTCCTTCTACTTTAGTAACTCGACCATTTTCTTCCTTATAAAGATAAACAGGTAAACTAGCTATTGTATCAGATATAAGATTTACACAGGCAGCAACAGAAGATATATTCATCGCTTGTTCCTTCTTGACTTCAGTTGTAAGGACACCGGATTCAAACAATAAATCCTGAAGCCTATTGAGTTCCTCATAGCTACGCTTTTCTTTCCGTTTTTGTAACCTACTCTTTATTCCCAAATATCTCACCTCCTTCTAAATAACCATACCGCCCCAATCGCTTTCAGTATTTATTACTTCATTTTCCATTAATATGTACAGTGCATTTATTGTGGCAAATACCATGTCTACTTTACCAGCAGTTTTAACACTTATTTTCTTATGAATATACTTATTTAAGTTGGCGTCCTCTGTTACTCTACAGTTTGTAAAATTATGTTCATAAATTAAATTTTCATCATAAGAGAATTTCTTTTCTAAAATTAATTCTTTTAGCCATTTAATCGATGGATGCAATACGCTACTATGCTGTTTCACTTCAACAATTGGTAGATAATGATCCCTTTCCCATTTCTGTGCCGAATTACGTAAATTTCGAATATCGTAACCAATTCCACCTATAACTACACCGTATTTTTCTTGTAAATCAACAACAAATTTTTCAAACTGATTATAATCAAGTACAGATTCACCACAAACAATAGTGTTTTCTTGTGCTATAGACTTTCTATAATCAAATCTTTCAGTTTTACTTTTTTGATCAATGTAATCTTCCTGAACAAAACACCAAGTTTTTGAGTGTACAGTACTAGTTTCCTGGTCATAAGTAGTCATAGAAACACTTGAATTATCAAAAGTTTCAGCGGCGTCTACACCGACATATACAGTTCTTCCTGTCCAATCGAAGTTTTCTTTAGCTCTGCACGCTTGTATTTGATCACTGGAAACATACCCATCAGCGCCTAAGCCTCTATACATGATGTTATTATGCTTACATAGATAATTTTCACGTTTAGATTCATACAAAACAGCCATAGTTCTTTTCTTAACTATGGCTTTAAATACATTTTCATTATCTACTGCTACAGGGTTAGATTGATAAATTACTAAATCATTATCTTCCCATTGCTTCCTGATTTCCATATCAGGCTCGTATAACAAAGCAAAATATCTTTTATCGTCAAGAATCAGACCATCTAAAACACGCTTAGCATAGTCTATTTCAGTTATCATTACGTTGTTTTCATTAGGGTATTGAGTACTAATAATAATACCTAGCTTATCTTTTAGAGTGATTTGTGAACTTCTCATTGCTTCTACTGGATAATCGTCCATGGCTCCGGCTTCATCCGCAAGAAACATATTAGCAAGCTTTCCATCCATACGATCATTACTATAAGCCAATGGAGTGTATTCAATTTCAGTTAATTTACATTCAATCATGTCACGTTTAACTTTGAACCTGTCTACTAAATGAGGGCTAGATTTGATGATTTTCCTTACAGCAACTTTTAACTCTGAAGATAGTTTATAATCAGGAGCTACACTGAAGAATCGTGAAAAACGTGGAGATAATAACATTCCTATAATAAATACAATTGCACTACCGAATGTCTTATAATTCTTTCTGCTGATTTCTAATAAGCTAGTTAGATAATATTGACTATGATCCTCTTTTGAATAGGTACACAATGTAGCAACTATAAAAAACCACTGATACCTTTCCATACCTTCATAAATAGAACAACCTAAGTCTGGATGAACCATTAACTTAGTTATACTACAGACTTTCTTAAACATTTTCTCATTTACATAAGCTTCATCGTCCAATCCGTCTACAATATCTTTCCATACTTTAGCTTGTTTCTTAACATAAATACCGACTTTCTGATTATCTTCTTCTAAACACCATTCACAATATTTGTATGCTTCACTACGTTGAATTCTATTCTTCTCCATTATCATCATCTGCCAAAGCTTTTAATAATGGATCATCTTGCTCTTGTTGCTTATTGAGGTTAATATTTCCTAGTTTAGCCCTTGCTGCTGGTGATAAAGATAATTCAGTCATCGCTCTATGAAAGTCTTTGGTATATTTGTCCTTTGAACTCATCAAAGCTCTGTCTAATAACTTTTCAGGTTCATCATTAATCATAGTTTCTATTACTTGTAACCTATCTAATGCAGTTGCACATGAGCTTAATATGTAAACATCTAAATTGCCTAATACTTCACTTGCTTTCAATTCATTTACTATGTACTTGAATATCTTCTTTTGATTCTTATTAAGATAAGTAGGAGGTTTAAGTTTATCAGCTAATCCTCTAAGCATATCTTCTGTTTCTTGTCTTACTTTAATCTCTTCTTGTGTTAAGTTCTTACTTGTTACTTTTACACTCATCGATGGTCTAGCCATATCCCTCACCTCCTAAGTGGTCTTAATATTGTTTTATTGCTTGTAATTACCGAACTCAGTATTACGAAATTCAATCTTGTATTCTGGAAATGAAGATTGTAATTTTCCCTTTAGATATTCAAGTTTATAATAGTCATGAGAATACTCATCAGCTAATTCAATGAGAAGGAAGTTTTTCTTTCCTTCCGTTTGCATAACTAACCTTACATTTTTCTTTTTTAAAATAGAGAGCATAATTTCAACTCCTTTGAAAAAATCTCATTTAGGGAAAATTTTTTGTGTTCACTTGGATACGTGGTATTCAGGAGACACAAAAAAGGCTGAGGTCAAGGTAGGGGGGTATTAACAGAATTGTTTCTAACTCACACTCAATTCAACCCTTCTTGTTCCTCAGCTATTTCAATTAATATCTTTCTATCTATCCGTCCATTATCAGCCATCTTATGATGATATTTACATAGGCACACTAACTTATCATTGTTCAGCCTGTTATCCCATCCTTCTTGTCCTTCATTCAATGGAATAATGTGGTGGACTTCTATGTTTGTATAGTTAAATCTTTGCATTGTATTAAACATTAATCGTATACATATCTGACACATATACTTATCACGTTCATTAATCTCTATTGCTTTATTTCTCCATGTCCTACTCCATCTAAACTTATTAACCTCAGTTACTTCCTTCTTTCGCTTAGGTTTCTTAGGACATTCATATCCTTTCGGATGGATACCATAACAATAACTACAACTCTTCATCATTGATTATCACCAGCATATCTCCCTTTATTTAAGTCTCTTCACAAAATCTCTATATGAATCCTTGTTAAATTTAGATAAATCATTATTACTGCTTAATATGGAATCATCTAACATTTTTTGACTAACCTCATTCCATTTTTCAATTACATGATCTCGAAAACTCTTCCAATTTTCCATAATCAATCCTCATCTCTCATGGCTTTATAAAATATATGAGCACTTGTCACTACAAAAACAATCATCCAAATAATATATATTCCAACTGCAATGATTCCTGGTAACTCTTCAATTAAACTTTGCTCGTTCCAATTTGATACGACCAACTAATTACACCGAACAATTTCAAACCAACAAAAATTAACGTTAAAAATTCTAAGATTCCCATTCTTCATATCTCCTTTTTTCCATATAAAAAGGCAGAAGCCTAAAGACTCCTACCTAGATAATTATTATTTACATTTCATTAAAGTCTTTAACGATATCATCAACCTGATCATCAATCGGAACTAATAATACATTTCCATTTAAATAAGCAGGCTCATCTTGATCAGCTATTGATATAGTATTGTTTTCCTTAGCACTATCTAAATACTCACTTTCTACACCTTCAGCAAACTGATATAATTCTACGTCTTTACTATTTAAATGTATTCCAAATCCATTTTTAGCACCGATCATTGCAAAATATTTATCTTCTTTATCGCCAATTTCATAACCTTTACTTTCAAAATAGGAAACTACATCATCAAGTGAATTAATTTCTGCTTTTTTCGGTTCTTCACTCTTAGTTGTATCGCTACCTTCTTTTGAATTTACATTGCTCTTTTCATTGCTACATGCTGCGATAAGAACCATGGATAAAGCAAGTATTAAAATAAGTATTTTTTTCATTATGAAACTCCTCGTATTTAGTCATATATCTATACGATTCAATATGGTAAGAGTTTCATAAAGTTTAAATTATAGAATATGTAAAGTGTTGTACATTTTTTGTACTTACGTATGTATTCTTTTTTGCCTTTATCCATCTACCCTCTGAGATTAATCCTACTATCTCCTTAGTATGTTTACTCTCGTTTCCTTCCATTATATCAAGCTCAATTCTGGTGGAATTCCCATTGAAGTATTGAAGCGTTATTACCATTTTCTTCATTACTAATTCCCTCCTTTATACATTAAATTCTTTTCTCGTTTGTTCAATTTCAACTAATGTGGCATTCGTTTCTTCTATTCCATCAAGCAGATTGTTAATACCAGAATTTAATTTTTCAATATCTTTTGCTACTAACTCTAACTCTTTAAATTTACAATCTCTCGCATAATAGTATTCAGCCAATCTTTCCTCAAGTTTAGCTTTTCCGTTTTCTGCTATATTTCTAGATTCATCTAATTTAATTTGCAATAATTTATACATATTTAAAAATCTCCTATTTTATCAAATTTAATTTGTTATAAAACCCCATATTAATTCTATGTTGCTCCACTATGTCCATACCTTTATGAGTAATTGTGATTCCATACTCAAGATACGGTATTATATCTTCTGATTTAACATATCCAGCGTCTTCCAGATACTCAAAATCTAATCCCTTCAACTCTATCCATTCATTATCTACACTAAATGAAAAATGAATCGTCCCTTGTTCTTCTGCATATTCGTAAAGATCAATTAGAATATCTAATCTTTCTTTCTTCATTTTTATATCACCTTTTTATTTAATTAATCAGTGACTTCGACTGGATTCGAACCAGCAAAAAACTTCACAATTTGAGGAATTGGGGAATGTGAAGTTGCTCTAACCACTTGAGCTACGAAGCCATAAAAAAGACACCATGATTAGGTGTTAATTTATATAACGTTTTTCCAAGCTTTATTTCTTAATAAGTTGTATGAATGTGTCCAAGAAATATCGTAATTTCTTGCCACTATTTTTGCATATGTTGTTATTTTCATTTTAGATTCTGTAAATGACTTTCTAATCTCACGAACATCTTTTTCACTTAATTTGTTTCTTGGTTTACCATATTTCAAATCCGAAAGTTTATTTCTTAATTTCTCTGTATATTGCCCTTCTCTGGTCTTAAAATCCAAGTTGAAATAGCAATTATCGAGCGTATTTTCATTTAAGTGGTCTATCTCTTTTGAGTCAGATTTCCAACTATTAATCGGCACTTTATCGCCACTTGCTTTAATAATAGAAGCACGATTGTATGTTTTTACCTTTCCATTTTGAGACAAAGGATTTTTAATGTATCCATCCATACTTACATAATCTGATAATCTCTTTAATTTACCTTTCTTGTAGCTGTACAACGCTCCTGTTAACAGGTTGCAGTAGTAATCGCCCCATCCTGGAACTTGTGCTAACTTTTCTAATTTCAATTTTTAATACCTTCCTCATATATATTACTCCCCTTTTCAATTCCGTTTTTTCCATTTTTTAAATCAAAATAAAAAAGCCACCTTACATAGTCGCTTTGAATTTTCCCATATACTTCTGTATTTCAACTTTTCTTTGTTTTCTTACATCCAAAACTTCTTCTAATGGTGGATACAAACCTAATTTATTCTGAACAATCTGCCTGGTCTTATGTACACTTACCATATTTAATCCAATATTCACTAAGTCATCTAACGATTTTGCGCCCATTCTCCTACTGCATTCAACATATAGTAGTGTATCGCTATTTCTAGTGTTTGGGCATTCTTTTAAGACATCCATTATCAATCCTTTTAATCCTGTAAATTCAATATTAATATTACTCATTTCTATTCCTCCTCAAGTAGATATAATGATTTTTTGTTTCTCTTTGGCTATTAAACCCTTCATTAATTACGTATGTGTAAGCATGATGTATTCCTTTATTGTAAAATCAGGTTTTATATGGTAAGATATAATGGGTAATTATAAAGTTTTTTCAATAAATTTAGTACAACAAAGAGTGAAAACTTTTCCAAGATTCTCACTCTAATTGCACCATTCTAGGAGATTTAATATGGCATATAATGTTATACAACCTGTACAATCAAACTATCTACCTAATGCATTTGATAGCCTTATACACTTTAAAATTAAAAGGCAGTAAAACATATTTAATGTCAAAGTTATTCAACACTTAGTGTTAAATGGAAGCCTTTTTTGTTAAAGAGGGAGTAACTTCACGAGCTTTTCATCTCTGCCCCCTGGTATTAATACTCTCTTATAAAATTAGCTACTGCTTGCTCTGTTTCAATTGAAGCCGTTCCTTCATTTAAAAAGATCCTACTGATATGAGTTGTACTCTTATTAATAGTAGCAGCAATCTCAACATTTTTAATTCTCTTTTTATGTTTCATTAAAATTAACTCGTCAATTTCTTTTTGCGTTAATCTCTTTTGATACATTTCAGCTCCCTCCCTTTTTAAATTGTATATTTTAAGTGTTGAAATAAACTGTATAAAATCCCCCTAAAAAAATAGGCAAATTAATGCCTAAAAAAAGGAGATATAAAAATGAAAAAATAAGTAATAAATACTAAGATCAAAGAAACTACAAACGGTTGAGGTCAAAAGAGTCTCTTTTATGTAGCATTTCTGCTTGTCAAAACACGTTATAAAAAACGCATTTTAACCTCCTTACATTGTAATTTAACATTGCGAGGTGATAAATTAACAAGTGTTGAGAAAAATAATACTTGCATTGTAGTATTAGATAATGTTACAATTAAATATTACCCTTCCCTTAAGGTGACTTCTGTTCATTTTTTAAAAGTAAAAAGAAGCCTTATATATCAAGGCTTCCGCAATTACGCAATTTCGTTATCCTACTTTGTTTTCTCGCTTTTTCTTCCCTTTGTACTTACTGTCTGCTTTTTTATTGCTTATTGCTCTTCTCTTTTTAGCGCAATCGGTACAATATGACTTTTTAGGTGCAATTGTATCTCCACATTCTTTACAACTATTTAAATTTTGTATATTCTTCTTCATATTAATAAGTATCTGTGATCCGAATGACTCCCATAACGTTTCCTTAGATTCATTGCCTCCTTCATATAAATATTTAATTAGAACATCTGTTACATATTCTATATCTTCATCGACTTGTAAAATACGATTTTTTATTTCATCATATATACCTAGTTTAGTTGTATTTCCTTTCTTCTCGGTTTTCTTTAATTGTTGCTGCAATGTTCGAAATTTGCTTTTATTTTCTTTGTCGTATACTTCTGTGATAGACTTTGCACTATCAGTCTCTAAATCTACTTTAGGATTTTTCATCAATTTCTTATAATCCAAAGTTAATTCTGCTTCAATTTTAGAGTAATCAGCGTTATCAGAGATAATGATTTCGTCAAGCATATTTACAACACTTACGAAACCTTTCTTATTAACTGGAATGACCTGTTTTTCTTCTTTATCTTTAGCGTACATAAAAAATTGTGGTAATTTTTGCTTTGTTATTTCGTTTATTTGCTTATGTACTTCAGGCGGTCTAGTAGGATACCAAAGTGTCTTAGCGAAATCTATACATGCATTGGATTCAAAAGTTAATTGAGCCACGATTTTTCTTTCTTTTTCACCGAAGTTAGGCTGATTCCAAACCTTTGCTATGCTGAAAGCTAATGTTCCAATATTTTTGCTATAAGCTGCTTTTAATTTCTCAAGCATATTAGGATTACTAATATCTCCAGCTTCAGCTACACCTAATTCATACTTCAAAGGACGAATGTTTTTAGTATGTTCTTTTGCGATTTGTACCCATCGTTTATTTGAAACGATTAAGGAGTCATCTCCATCTACATCGAACATCAACACAGAACTAATTTCGTCAAGAACGCTAGAGTGAACATCATTAGTAATGAACCATTTATTAATCTCTTTATTCACTCGATTAGTCCTAACTGCATGTTCCAAATAGTTGTGTGGACTGCGAAGCAAATCTAACTCTTGATTATCCTCAAACAACTTACAGCTTACTTCTCCATCTTTTAACAACCCTTTAGGTTTAGCTTGCTTACCGAATAACCACTGACAAAAAGCATATACATCTGGTGCAATATAAGTCCTTTTTGTTCCTGGTATTAACAACTTTCCACCCTTAGAATCCTTAATATAACTTTGACGTAATTCTGACATTACTTTTTTGCCATACTGATCAGCTAACAATTCAGGATACATGTATAATGCTTGTTGGAAATTATCTTTCTTCTTATTAGTATCCGTTACTCCTAGTACAGATAATGTAGTCTTTAAATCCTTTCCAATCTTATCAATGTCAGAGTTCGTTCTCTCAGCTAATGCTACCAAATCTTTTCTTTCCATTTTGTACAGAGTTTGGAGTACCTGATAGGAAATTTTCTTATCTTGAAATCCATCCTCGATATCTTCTTCAACCTTACACTTTACAGCTTCGCAACCATAATGTTTAAAGTTGCTTTTATAAACTTGCCATGATTTTTTTACCTTCTCTTTGTCTTCCTTATCTTCTATCTTAAACATTTTCCAGAGTTTAAATTGACTCTTAGTAAATATAATAGAAATTTTCCCTTCTTTAATTTCCTTCTTTATGTCATATTCCTTACCGTATATATCTTTAATAATTACAGTTTCATCCTTATGGTATGTATCTAAATATTCATCTATTAAAAACGGAATTAATAACCCTTTAAATCCCGGAAGACGAAATTGGAAACTCTTATCACTCACACTAGGTAAACAAATACCAGCTCCATCCATATGAGGGATTACAAGTGGTTCATTTTTCTTTCTTACTACTTCATATGTAGTTTTATCAATTACGTCAGCTTCTTTGTAAATAGTTGTCTCAAAGTCATCTACTACAATACATTGATCTATCGAGAAATCTTTCCAAGGAGTGGAAGCCGTTAAACATAGGGACTGATACGCATTGAACTTATTTAAATTCATTCCACCTTTATCGTTTATTTTTTTAATAGTTAATCCGCACAATAACTTTTCAATATTGTCATTGTAAGTATCAACTTTCATCCAGACTGATTTAGAATTTCTAATTCCTCCTGCTGAACTTGTAAAGTACTGGAAGAGATTACCTTCACTATCCTTAAATCCATTTAGCATTAAGCTATCAAATATGGAATGTCTAAAGGCTCTAACAATCATTATTTCACTAGTTGTGCTGTTTGTTTCAATTCCTAAAGTTCTAGATAAGGTTGACTCAAATTGAGATATCTTATTAGAATCAATTAAACTTTCTTTTCGTAAAGTACGTATACCTTCAAACTTCGCTATTTCTTTTTCAATTCGCTTATTTAATTTATCAGTAATTCGCTTAATTTGTTTCTTCTTTTTTTCAGCAACTTCTATTGCCCCTTCGATACTTAAAACATTCAGAAAGAATCTTGTATAGTCCTTCATCGCTTTTTGTACCAGTTCATCCTGCTTCTCAATTCTGTCTGGTATTTTAGCAATATTATAATCTATCTTTCTACATAATTTTCTAAAATCTTGATATTGTTGTTTCACAATTCTATATTCATTCGATTTTTTATCTATTTCCTTTAACTTTTCTTTAAGTCCAACTTTACCTTTGTCAGCTACTGGTTTCATGTCTATATACTCTACCAGTTCAATAATTAACTTAATAAGCTTTTCATTACGGTTAATTATCAAATCAAACGCCCTAGAATAACCGAAAAGTTTAAATCTAAACTCATTCAATTCACTTTCCTTATCTGTATAGAAACAATCTGTATCCATGCTATATGTATAAAATTGATTAACCAAGTATTCTTTTTTAGTATCCATTACTTATTCCTCCATTTGTATAATATTATTTGTATCCCCTTGATATATTGTTGGTACAATCTCTCTGAGATTCTTACCAGTTGGCAAAACGTCTACGACTATTGACCATATAATTTTCTTATTTTTCTATTCCAAAGTTGACAATTAAGGTTAATTTTTAGGTGAGAATCGGTCAAAAAAGGGTCATTTTTTATGCTTATTTTCCACACATTGAAACTCTCAATCCCTTGTGTCTCTAAGGCTGAAAGGACAAAGTTGACACGTTTTACCATAATAAGATAAAAAAGATGACAACTTTTAGATTAAAATTTTCACAATTGGAATGTATATGAGAATTGAAATGGTGAGAATGGAACATTCCATCCTTTAGTTTATGAAGCTTTGTCATTTTGCTTAAAGACAACAAAGTACCTAGACTGTTCTCTGAGCGCACCCTTCCTCATTAACTCATTTACCATCGGATGACTTTTCACCCTATCCCATCTAATTGAGCCGAAATGATTCCTTACTTCCATTTTCTCTATGTGTTCTTTATCTTGCTTTAATGCCACTTGAGCTATTATGTAATCCGCGATCATATCAATCTTAGTTTTAGGTTTCTCTTCCTGTTCAGCTATTTTAAATTCGTATTTTTCTGATATGCTCGCACCTTTAATTTGACTAAGTATACTAACTATTAACTCCTCATCCTTGTTTACAATAAAGAACTCTCCGATAGGTTTAGGGTTTCTTTGTATACGTTTCAACGACTGATATATCTCTGCAGCCACGTAACCTTCTTGTATAGCTCTGAACGAATCATTCTTGAACTTATTTTGGTATGTATTTAAACTTCTTTTACCTAGTGGCTTATCTGCATATTGCATATATTGGATTAAATAGTTGTTATTAGGTATATTAGGTGTTCCAGCTATCCAACATTGTGTAAAGTCAGAAGCCCAGTTTTTCCCTATTAAATTACCATACCAACTAATAGCGTATTGTTGATTATCGTAATCTGGATCGCTTTCTTTGTTGTCTTTGTCTTTCCAAACTAGAATTTTACCAACCTTTATACTCAACATGTCATATATTGCTTTGGAAAACCTCTTATGTATCACAATTAGTGTCCTATCGTTCTCTTTGTGTCTATGTATGATATTGTCGGTCAATTTATCTATGTAGGCATGTTTATTCTTTTCTATTTCACTTTGCGAACTTTTAACATCGAAATGAATAAACTTAGAATCCTTATGATCGATAAAAGGAGTTTGTTTAGATAGTTGGAACTTTGGATTAACATGGTAAACTCCATCTATCTTAGCCGATGCGTCAAGAATGATATTGTTTTGCAATCCCCAATGCTTATGTTTGCGATTCAATGTGCAAATTTTAGTGTGATTAATGACTGCCTGCGTTTTTTCGTCATATAGATTAGTAATTGTGTCTAAAAAGTCACTAAGTTTTCTCTTTTTATCTATAGAATTTGTGTCTTTAAGTTCACTTTCTATCATAAAACGAAAATCTTCTAGCTTCTTTTTCTTAACTTTAGGTGCTACTTTGAAGCATTTCTTAATTTTCTTATAGTCTTCTAAAATGAGATTCAACGGCTCGCATACTTCATCAAACAATTTGCTATTATGGTATTTAACTAAACCTCGTACATTGGAATAAGAATCATAAGTATATGTATAAATTGGAAAGTTTATCTTCTCGTCTATGATGAGAGTTGTTCTACCTTCCGTAAATATTGCTCTGTCCTTGTCATTAAGACAAAGGTCTATGTAACGCTTATGTGATATAAATATGATAGTTGCTTGCTTTAAATTATTACTATGTTGTCTCCAATGCTTTTTCCATGTATCAGCAGTAACGACTGCAGTTAGATTAACTAAAAATGGATTGGCTTGTTGTATGTATTCTGCACTAGATATAGCTTCTTCATTAAATCTCTTTATTACTAGAAATTTATCTTTCTTAGCCCATTGATTTTCTATGTGCCACCTCAATATTGCATCCGTATATTTACTCTTCCCTAATCCTGCTTCAAAATTTACAACATTGAAATAATCCTCACCAGATGATTTATTAAAAATTAAGTCGTATAGGTATCCGATTTTTTCTATATATTTTTTACCGTATTCTTTTATGTATGGATCATCATCCTTGATAATGCTTTGTATAATCTGTTTTGTATCCAAATGATTTACCTTGCCATGCTTAATGAGTCTACATAACTTTTAAATTGGTAATCTCTGTTATAATCAAGCATTGCTTTTTGGATACCATCAGCTTTAGGGAAGATATATACTTTATGTGAATTCTTTAAATTAGGCTCAATTCCAATTAACTTAAAGCCTTTGCATTGTAAATAGATCGATAATTTTCTACTATGTACCAAAATCGATTTTTCTTTCATTCATTATCACCTTCTCCTTTTTAATTCCAATATTTATTAAACAGCCTCATTTTTTCTTCTTTTTCCAACAATGCTGTTCTTTCTTCCATTGTCATTCCTTGTTGATACAACGGTGTAACATTTTCCTTTAAAGAAACTCGTAACTTTCTCCATTCAGCAACTTTGTACGGATAATTTTTCTTCAACCATTTCTCTACTTTGAGTGGAATATGTTCTCCGAATCCAAATTCAATAAGCACTAGCTTTCGAAACTCCTTATCTTGCATAGCTAAATCATAGATTGACATTTTATCTCCCCCCTTATTTTCAAATAAAACTACTATTTTAATAACCTATATTAACTTTAAAAGGACTACTTCTCACTTTGTCCTATTTTTCACTGTCAAGAAAATTATTGAATAACTTCTTCTCTTCCAAGAGCAACTGTCATAGTGGAATATGAAGTGGTATTACATATATATACAGTTATGTAGCCAGATTCTGTTTCATCAGCATAACCAAGGTTATATAATAAAGAAGTTGAAAAATATTCGTAAATTGAAATAGGATTGTCCTCATCTAACTCCTTAATTACTTTATTTTCAACTTTAGTTACTTTTTTTAAATCATATGGTAAAAATTGATTAGCGAATAATTCTATTCCTATGCCGTCATTTGGCACATTTATACTAAAACTAATGTTGTTAACAGTGCAGTTTGGTGCATTTATTACAAGATGGCTGTAATCAGAATCACTCTCCATAATATTAAAGGTATGGACACTTCCAGATACTTGAACTGGTTTCCCAAAGCAATTAATAAATAAGCCTATACTGTCTCCAACATTAGGAATATTATTAACATCAATCTCTTTCTTCACATTTTCCATAGTACATCTCTCCCATACTTACCTACTCTCATTCGGTTAATTTATTTCTGTTATGTGTCATTTAACACTCTTTTTTTGATATAATTATGGTAAAAAAGGACTGTTTTATATTAATTCGAACTACTTATCCCCATTCCAAGAGCTTATACGAATATACTCTATCCTTATTGAAACAATATTTATTCTGGCTAATTGGTCAAAACTACTATTTTTGGTTATTCTCATTTCTTCGATTTGGTATTTTGGTAGAAGGATAGTAAATAATTACTCAGAAAACCTAGAATATTTCATTACTAATTTATTGTTTGCATTTATAAATTGTACATGTTCTTTTCTAAATGTTTTTTTTATTTCCCTATTCCTAGAGAATACATATCCTGACGTACTGTCTAATCAAGAAAACTTTATTATTATCGTATTCACTTTAGCGATGCTGTTTGTTCTAATTTCATTTTTGTACCCTCTCGCGAAAGCCGCTTTCCGAGAAGCGATACTATTATCTTCCAAAGAATTTCAATTCGTTGATAAAAAATGGAAATTACTATTCTTAATTCTTCTTCTCATTCTATTTTTGATTATTCCAGATTTTGCTTTTGGTTCCTTATATAACTTTGCAATCCCTTTATTCTCTGAAAGTATTGTTATAGATGAATTTCAATATTTTTACTTAGCTTTCATTATTCATTTTGCTTTACCATTAAATGAAGAAAAATTCTTAGGCATAGTAGAATTAATAAATAGTAATCGATTTTTAAGTCTAATCGAGATGCTCCATACATATACAACTAAAATAATTGACATTGTAATATTAGCTACCATCGCTGGAATAATAATAAATATTATTAAGCCCGAAGAAGAAGAGAAAGACGAAGAAGAAAATGAAAAACCTAAATCCATAGAAAGAGAAAGTTCATAATTTCTCTTTCTGTTTTTTAAAAGAATAATTCTCACTTCACCTTAATATTCTCTCTGTCAATCTAATATGTATTACTGTAATAACTTTAATTTAGGTGGATTCTGTTTAATGTCAGCAACATTTCCAAATTCATCGAATGAAACACTATATGTAGGTAATTGATTAAGTCCTAATTCATCAAATAACTTCTCTTCCATCTCTTTAAACTCTTTTTTATGAGCGTTCCTGAAAGCCCAGAACTGGTCATAAAATATGTCAAACATCCATTCGTCATTCTCATCCTCAATTTTATGTACGAATATTGCTTCTTCTAGCGTTTTATGGTCAATTATGTTTGGCAAAGTATCTATGTATTCTTTTGAATAAGCTGATTTGTCTACGGTAATTAGGCTAAGAAATTCGTTTTTAGTAATAGTTCTGTTTTCGATAAATAACGTTTGGAGAAAAAGTGTTATGTCAAAGCCCTCAAACTCCATAGTCAATAGATCACTTGTACTTCTTCTTGCATCATCAATCAATTGAACATTTTCCTTAACTGTTCGAAGATTCGATTTAGATAGCTGTTTTTTCATTACTTTCAGCTCGTCTATTAAAGCTCTTAGTTTCTCCTTCTGTTCCCATAACATGGAGTTACTTTTATTTTTATTTCTAACAAACCTTCTAACTAAAAGGATGCTGTTGAAATTAGATAATTGTTTATTGTGATATTTTGGTAATTCAGTAACATTAAATGTATCAGACGGGAAGTCATTACAATATCTTTCATACTGTTCGTAACTTTCTTGATTTTGACTAGCAAGGTGAAGCATATACTTACTACTCATATACTTCCATTCATCACTTAGCTTACTTTGTTCAGTTTTAAACACCTCGATGAAATCACTTACTGCGTTGGTATAATCTGATAATAAATTTCTTGTATGCATGATTTGTTCTAAAATTGGTTCCATCTAATCAATCTCCCTTATATTAGTTTCTTTCGATTTTTTCCCATCACTAGCCGAATTATACCTATTTAACTTGTATATTATCTTTCTATGTATCATGTCGAACAATTGTTTATGTTATATGTAACTTATAAATACTTTGTTACGGTCGAATAACCTGACCTGGATCATAATAGGTCGTATTTTGCATTTTACTCACCTCCTTAAATGTAATTATTTTCCTAAAACCCGATAGAATGATAAAAATATAGTATTCTATCGGGTTTTTTTAGTTTAAACTGTTGACACTCATTTATCAGCTTGTTATTATAAAGGTACCAATTTTAGTTTTTAGAAAAACTGGTACCTTTCCAAGAAATGGAATAAAGTTTACACCACATAGATTTTTGAAAATTTACACCAACCAATAATTATTATTTAGCATACTAAAAAGGTAGGCTTATTTGTTGTTTAAACAAAAAATTAGTTGGTGAATCCATCATACATCCATAGTCCCAATTTGTAAATACAATATAGAAAATATTTAGAAACTATTATGCTGTTTGTTCATCCATTTCTTTTGATGAAGCGATTTCTACAGCCATTGACCAATCTTTTCGGAGATTTGAAAAGATTTTATCTAAATATGCAGCTCTGTGATCCAACATTTCGTATTCTGTATCGCTAATATTTTCTGATTCCTGCATCATTCCAATTGGATAATATGCAGCCATTTCTAATTCCTCGATTTTAAATTCCAAAGCGAACAACTGATCTAAATTTAATCCCTCAAACAAGTTAGTGTCGAATAAAGTTAATAAATTTGTCATTATGTATCTCTCCCTATTTTATAATTATTGGTAATCTAACCATTATATCGGTAATCTTTTACAACTATTTATTGGTAAATTCATCCTATTTGCTATTTTTCAAAGTGGACAATCTACCTAAAATGTATAATTTGGTTTCTTTTGACAGGTTTACCCATTCACCAACTTTAACTTTCATCGATTTTTACCTCCTCAAATTCAATTAAAATGCCAACCGCTGGAAGTATTAGACTCATTTCAATGACTTGCTGGTAATAAGTTTGGATATAAGTATTGTAAAAATCATACCCTTTAATTAATCCTTCATTTATTACTTCAATGTAATGATTTACTCTAGTTCTAATCGTTTCAAGTTAATCGGCAAGTGGGACTTACTTCAAACCTGGAAAGGATGTACTGGGTTGTCATTGTTAACCTCCAATTTATAAGGGGCTACAGGTTCAGTTAAATGTAAATCGACATAAGTGTTTCCATTTGATTCGTTCGCTTTTCTAAAGTTGTTACTTGTTAGATAATCCAATATTGAAATTGAGTCCAATTTAGCGATTAAACCCTTTAAATACTTCGCCTGATCCTTTATATCTTCTTTAATTTTCCCGATATCAACGGTTGATTTGCTGATATAATAACCTT
>Ga0209463_1000509_pt1 | contig 29717 bp, 24 predicted proteins | sample AgamicMgSfrz_FD_187169 | JGI IMG/M metagenome (GOLD analysis project Ga0209463, IMG submission 187169) | Agave microbial communities from Guanajuato, Mexico - Mg.Sf.rz (SPAdes) (version 2) | ecosystem: Host-associated > Plants > Phyllosphere > Phylloplane/Leaf | place: Guanajuato, Mexico...
TAAATAAAATTATGCAAAAAAATCAGCATGTAGATATGGTATTTGGAACGCATAATATTCATAGATTACCGTACATTCTAAAAGATGCGATGTTCTCGAAAGAGACGGTAGTTGAAGTATGGTCAAAAGAAGGTGACGTAATTGAAAACCTTCCGAAAGTACGTCGTGGTGATATTAAAGCTTGGGTAAATATTATGTATGGCTGTGATAAATTCTGTACGTATTGTATTGTACCGTATACACGCGGAAAAGAGCGAAGTAGACGTCCAGAAGATATTATCCAAGAGATTCGTCATTTAGCTGCAAATGGTTATAAAGAAATTACGTTACTTGGACAAAACGTAAATGCATATGGTAAAGACTTTGAAGATATAGAATACGGTCTTGGCGATTTAATGGACGAACTTCGTAAAGTTGATATTGCCCGTATTCGTTTTACAACGAGCCATCCACGTGATTTCGATGATCACTTAATTGAAGTGCTTGGAAAAGGTGGCAACCTAGTAGAACATATCCATTTACCAGTTCAATCTGGAAGTACAGATATGCTGAAAATTATGGCACGTAAATATTCGCGTGAGCATTATTTAGAACTTGTAAGAAAAATTAAAGAAGCAATTCCAGATGTAGTATTAACAACAGATATTATCGTTGGTTTTCCAAATGAAACAGATGAGCAATTTGAAGAAACGATGTCGTTATATCGTGAAGTAGGGTTTGATACTGCCTTTACATTCATTTATTCTCCTCGCGAAGGTACACCAGCTGCAAAAATGAAAGATAATGTACCGATGGAAGTAAAGAAAGAACGTCTTCAGCGCTTAAATACACTAGTAAATACGTTGGCAATTGAAAAGAATAGTCGTTACAAAGGTCAAATTGTAGAAGTGTTAGTTGATGGGGAAAGTAAAAATAATCCGGAAGTACTTGCAGGTTATACTCGTACGAATAAACTTGTAAACTTCGTCGCTTCAAAATCTTTAATTGGTCAGCTTGTGAAAGTGAAAATAACGGAAGCAAAAACTTGGTCTCTTAACGGGGAATTAGTTGAAGAGCCGATTGAGGTGAAATAATAGATGAAAGTATATTCGAAAGATGACATTGTTGAACAAGCGAAAGAATTAGCAAAAATGATTTCTGAAACAGAAGAAGTTGATTTTTTTAAGAAAGCAGAGGCGCAAATTCATAAAAATGAAAATGTAAAGCGCGCAATCGATGAAATTAAAGCACTGCAAAAACAAGCAGTAAACTTGCAACATTACGGGAAATGGGAAGCTTTAAAAAAGGTAGAAGCTGAAATTGATGCATTGCAAGATAAGTTAGACAGTATTCCAGTCGTACAACAATTTAAATCTTCACAAACATACGTAAATGACTTATTACAGTTAGTTGCTAGTACAATTTCTAACAACGTAACAGATGAAATATTAATTTCAACTGGTGGCGATGTACTAAAGGGTGAAACTGGCGCAGCGGTAGAAAGTAAAAAAGGAAATTGTGGTTGTTAAAGAGATGTCATATTGACATCTCTTTTTTTTTGTGGATTAAACGTAAGTTCTTCTCAAAAAAAGAATGACACATTCCGCTATTGTCACGCATATGATTAAGTGAATAGTGATTGAGGAGGGTTACGAATGTCCGAATTTAGAGAGATTATTACAAAAGCAGTGGTTGGAAAAGGACGTAAGTATACAAAGTCAACGCATACATGTGAATCGAATAATGAGCCAACAAGTATTTTAGGGTGCTGGGTAATTAACCACTCGTACGAAGCAAGAAAGAATGGAAAACATGTGGAAATTGAAGGTTTCTATGATGTGAACACTTGGTATTCATTTGATGGAAATACAAAGACTGAAGTTGTAACAGAACGTGTGAACTATACGGACGAAGTAAGTATTGGTTATCGTGATAAAAACTTTTCTGGTGACGATTTAGAAATTATTGCTCGTGTTATTCAGCCGCCAAATTGTTTAGAAGCACTTGTATCACCAAATGGTAATAAAATTGTTGTAACTGTAGAACGTGAATTTGTAACAGAAGTAGTTGGAGAAACGAAAATTTGTGTAAGTGTAAATCCTGAAGGCTGCGTAGAATCAGATGATGATTTCCAAATTGCTGATGATGAATTTGAAGAATTAGATCCGAACTTTATCGTTGATGCAGAAGAAGAGTAATAGAAAGCTAGGGAGAAGTTCTTCCTAGCTTTTTACTTTACATAAGTGGCGCTGAATGAACATGATTCTTTATGAAATATGTTATAATGAAGAAAGACTCCTGAAATAGGAGATAAGAGTGTCCGTGAAATGCGACATATATGAAAATAGATTATCATGTAAGAATTATGGAGGAAAAGTATGACTCAATATACGCCTATGATACAGCAATATTTAAAGGTTAAGGCAGATTATCAAGATGCCTTTTTATTTTTTCGCTTAGGCGATTTTTATGAAATGTTCTTTGAGGATGCTGTAAAAGCAGCTCATGAACTTGAAATTACATTAACGAGCCGAGATGGCGGTAGTAGTGAACGTATACCAATGTGCGGTGTACCGTATCATGCGGCTAAAAACTATATTGAACAACTTGTTGAAAAAGGATATAAAGTAGCTGTTTGTGAGCAAGTAGAAGATCCGAAAACAGCTAAAGGTGTAGTACGTCGTGAAGTAGTACAATTAATTACGCCAGGAACGATGATGGAAGGGCGTACAATTGATGAGAAAGAAAATAACTTCTTAGCCGCATTAACACATTTTGAAGATGGATCGTATGCATTAGCTTGTAACGACTTAACGACTGGACAAAATACAGTAACGTTATTGACTGGTTCAGTAGAAGATATTTTATTAGAAGTGTATGCAACTGGTTCGAAAGAAATTGTTGTTGATTCTTCATTTTCTAAAGATGAACTAAACAAGTTAACTGAAACATTGAAAATGACGATTTCGTATGAAGATGCAACGGCAATTCCGGAAGGATTAGAACATCTTGTGAAAAATGTTTCACAAGCAAAATTAATTAAAGCAGTTGGACGCTTATTTAACTATGTAATAAGAACACAAAAACGTTCTTTAGATCATTTGCAACCAGTAGAAATTTATTATACGAATCAATTTATGAAAATTGATGTACATTCAAAGCGGAATTTAGAACTGACAGAAACACTTCGAACGAAAGAGAAAACAGGATCACTATTATGGTTATTGGATAAGACGAAAACAGCTATGGGTGGTCGTATGTTAAAACAGTGGATGGAACGTCCACTTATACAGAAAGAAAGAATTGAAGAGCGTTTAGAAATGGTTGAAACGTTTGTAAATGATTACTTCTTACGTGAAGATTTAAAAGAAAAGTTAAAAGAAGTATATGATTTAGAACGCTTAGCAGGAAAAGTTGCATTTGGTAACGTAAATGCAAGAGACTTATTACAATTAAGACGTTCATTGCTGCAAGTACCAGCTATTTTAGAAGCAATTAGTTTGTTAGATAACGCTTATGCATCGAGATTAATTCAAGGTGCAGATCCATGTGAAAGCTTAACAGAATTACTAGGAAGAAGTATTCAAGAAAACCCACCGCTTTCGATTAAAGATGGAGATATTATTAAAGATGGTTATAATGACAAGCTTGATCAATATCGTTACGTTAGTAAAAACGGGAAAACGTGGATTGCTGAGCTTGAAAAAAGAGAACGTGATATTACCGGAATTAAATCATTAAAAATCGGATACAACCGTATTTTCGGTTACTACATTGAAGTAACGAAAGCGAATCTTGCAGCACTTCCAGAAGGTCGCTATGAGCGTAAACAGACGCTTGCTAATGCTGAACGTTTCATTACAGATGAACTGAAAGAAAAAGAAACGTTAATCTTAGAAGCTGAAGAAAAAATTGTACAGCTAGAATACGATTTATTTACAGCACTTCGTGAAGAAGTAAAAGTATTTATTCCGAAATTACAACATTTAGCGAAAGTAATTAGTGAATTAGACGTACTGCAAAGTTTTGCGACAGTTAGTGAAGAAGAACAGTTTGTAAAACCTGTACTGACAACGAAGCGCGAAATCTTTATTAAAGATGGTCGTCATCCTGTTGTTGAAAAAGTATTGAACGGGAAATTGTATGTACCGAATGATTGTATTATGCCAGAGAATATGGATGTCTTTTTAATTACAGGTCCGAACATGTCTGGTAAAAGTACGTATATGAGACAATTAGCACTTGTAACGGTTATGTCGCAAATCGGTTGTTTCGTACCAGCAACAGAAGCAGTATTACCTGTATTTGACCAAATCTTTACGAGAATTGGTGCAGCGGATGATTTAATTTCAGGTCAAAGTACATTTATGGTCGAAATGTTAGAAGCGAAAAATGCAATTGCAAACGCATCAGAAAGAAGTTTAATTTTATTCGATGAAATTGGACGCGGTACATCTACGTATGATGGTATGGCACTTGCACAAGCGATTATTGAACATATTCATGACCAAATTGGTGCAAAAACGTTATTCTCTACGCATTATCACGAATTGACGGTGTTAGAAGAGAGTTTAGATCAACTGAAAAATGTACACGTTTCAGCAATTGAAGAGAATGGAAAAGTAGTATTCCTTCATAAAATTCAAGATGGAGCAGCTGATAAAAGTTACGGAATTCACGTTGCGCAACTTGCGGAGCTTCCAGATAGCCTAATCGCTCGTGCGAAAGAAGTGTTAGCACAGCTAGAAGGACAGGAAGAAATTATTATTCCAAAACGAGTAGAAGTAAAAGTACAAGAAGCTGCTCCAGAACCTGTAGTTGTAAAAGAGGAAATAGCAGAAATACAGGAAACGAAAGTAGAGACTGAAGAAGAATCGCAACTATCTTTCTTTGGAGGAGAACAGTCTTCGAAGAAACAAGAAAAGCCTCTGCTAGATCAAAAAGAAACAGCAGTACTGGCGCAAATTAAAAAAATCGATTTACTTGATATGACACCTTTAGAAGCGATGAACGAATTGTATCGCTTACAGAAAAAGTTAAAGAAAGGATGAGTAAGTAGATGGGGAAAATTCGCAAACTCGATGACCAACTCTCTAACTTAATTGCGGCAGGGGAAGTAGTAGAGCGCCCTGCTTCAGTCGTAAAAGAACTTGTGGAAAATTCTATCGATGCGAATAGTACATCTATTGAAATCCACTTAGAAGAAGCTGGGTTATCGAAAATTCGTATCATTGATAACGGTGATGGTATTGCAGAAGAAGACTGTATCGTCGCTTTTGAACGCCATGCAACGAGTAAAATTAAAGATGAAAACGATCTGTTCCGCATAAGAACACTCGGTTTCCGCGGTGAGGCATTGCCAAGTATTGCCTCAGTTAGTGAATTAGAATTAATTACTAGCACAGGTGATGCGCCTGGTACACACCTTATTATTAAAGGTGGAGACATTATAAAGCAAGAGAAGACTGCGAGCCGAAAAGGAACAGATATTACAGTACAAAACTTATTCTTTAATACACCAGCGCGTCTTAAATATATGAAAACCATTCATACAGAGCTCGGAAATATTACAGATATCGTGTATCGTATTGCAATGTCACATCCAGAGGTATCGTTAAAACTGTTTCATAATGAAAAGAAATTGCTTCATACGTCAGGTAACGGTGATGTAAGACAAGTACTTGCATCGATTTACAGTATTCAAGTTGCGAAGAAGCTTGTTCCAATTGAAGCCGAATCTTTAGACTTTACAATTAAAGGCTATGTAACATTACCAGAAGTAACGAGAGCATCTCGTAATTATATGTCAACGATTGTAAATGGTCGTTACGTTCGAAACTTTGTATTAATGAAAGCAATTCAGCAAGGATACCATACATTACTGCCAGTTGGCCGGTATCCAATTGGTTTCTTATCGATTGAAATGGATCCAATGCTAGTTGACGTTAACGTACATCCAGCGAAGTTAGAAGTTCGTTTTAGTAAAGAACAAGAATTGCTAAAGCTGATCGAAGAAACATTGCAAGCTGCATTTAAAAAAATACAGCTTATTCCAGATGCAGGTGTAACAACGAAGAAAAAAGAAAAAGACGAAAGTGTGCAAGAACAGTTCCAGTTTGAGCATGCGAAGCCGAAAGAACCATCTATGCCGGACATCATTTTACCGACTGGCATGGATGCAAAACAAGAAGAACCGCAGACTGTGAAACAGCCAGCGCAGCTTTGGCAACCACCGAAGCAAGAATGGCAACCACCACAGTCGCTCGTGAGAGAAGAACAAAGTTGGCAACCATCCACTAAACCGATAATCGAAGAACCAATTCAAGAAGAGAAATCGTGGGACAGTAATGAAGAGGACTTTGAACTAGAGGAATTAGAAGAAGAAGTTCGGGAAATAAAAGAGATTGAAATGAACGGGAATGACTTACCACCGCTTTATCCAATTGGACAAATGCATGGAACATATATTTTCGCTCAAAATGATAAAGGCTTATATATGATTGACCAGCATGCTGCGCAGGAACGTATTAATTATGAATACTTCCGTGATAAAGTAGGAAGGGTAGCGCAAGAAGTACAAGAGTTACTTGTACCGTACCGTATTGATCTATCTCTTACTGAATTTTTACGTGTCGAAGAACAGTTAGAAGAACTAAAAAAAGTCGGGCTATTTTTAGAACAATTCGGCCATCAATCCTTTATCGTCCGCTCGCATCCAACGTGGTTCCCGAAAGGACAAGAAACAGAAATTATCGATGAAATGATGGAGCAAGTTGTTAAACTAAAAAAAGTTGATATTAAGAAGTTACGTGAAGAAGCAGCTATCATGATGAGCTGTAAAGCATCCATTAAAGCAAATCAATATTTAACGAACGATCAAATATTTGCTTTACTGGAAGAACTTCGTACAACAACAAACCCATACACATGCCCACACGGAAGACCGATTCTTGTGCATCATTCTACTTATGAGTTGGAGAAGATGTTTAAGAGGGTTATGTAGAGTGAATAGATTACATTTCAAAAGGGAGCAACATTTACTGTTGCTCCCTTTTAATATGTAGATTTAATAGTTAAACGAGAATATGCTGAAGTAATTTTACAGTTTATTTCTTGGTTGCATTAGCTTAAATTTATCTATGTATAAAAAAGCGCTGTATACAGCACTTTTTAAAAGGTGCATGAATTGTATAATAAAGATTTCTACATTACTAACCAAATAATTATGGATGGTTAAATGTTGCTTCTTATTTGGCTAATTGTTATAAGGATCTATACAATTACTTATTTTGATTATTATTGATTTTTTCAGTGTATAGAACTTGCTCTTTATAGTGCTTCTTAATTGGGAAGTTATGTGTATCTGTACCGTTCTTGAATTTTTTGTCAATGGGGTTCTTTAGAGGAACTGTTGTAGTTTCAGTAAATTCATATGGGTAATTTATTTTAGATTTATCTTCAAACATGAAAATGCCTCCTTTTAGGATCTCCTAAATTCTTTACTATAACATGATATGCATATAGATATTTTTTGGACTAGTTATTTATATAGGTTAATGGAATTTAATTACATAACTACTGAAACATTTTAAAGGAAAACAATTTAAGAAAGAAATGGTATGAATAGCTGTTGGCTCCTATTGTTGTTTTTTTGTTTGATAGTACAGTGAATTATGCATATAAATTCAATATAGATTGTTTTTATAATATGGTTTATATGGGGTTTTCTTGATAATATAATGTGGAATATTATAGTGTTATTAGGTTATTAGGAACATTTAATGCTGTTTCATAACTGAAAGGGAATTGAAAAAAAACTGAAACTTTTCTCATAAAAATTCAATCTAACTTGAAAAATGAAAGGAAAATGAAATTTTCCAAAAGATATTCTTTGTTAAGATAAAAAGCATACATACAAAAAGTATTGGTATATCTTAAAAATGTATTTTCAAGATATAGTGGGGGAAAAGATGAGATTAGAAAAACAATTAATAAAAAAGATGTATTATGAAACATTCCTAATGGAGAATGAAACAAAACCAACTCTTGACGTACTTGGACAAGCTTATGTAAACGATGAAAAAAATGAGATTTCTGATGGGTCTTATATTCGTTTTGCACAAGGTGAATTTTATTATCGTCATCAAGATTTTGAAGCAGCTATTTTTAAATGGGAGAAGGTTAGTAATGAATTAGCACCATGGGCACAAAAAAATATTGCGGATGCTTATTTCGAACTTAATCAATTACCAGATGCTGAAAATATTTATACTTCCATTACTACTGATAATAAAATATTGATGACCGAAATTAGACTACAATTACTTTCTCTTTACATTGAGCAAAATAATTTTGACTCAGCTTTCGGTGTTATTAAAGAAGCAGTTTCTTTAAATCCTGATTATCCGAATGTCACAAAAATTGCCCGTTCCTTTTATGAGGAACAGCAAGATTTTGATAGTGCAGTAGAGCTTGCTGTGAATGAGTTAATTCGAATAGAATCGTATCCTTGGTTTGAGGTGTTAAAAGGATATATCGATAAAGGGTTTACTAAACATATTTCACCAGACTATTTTTATGATGCATTAGCTACATTAAATAATGTAGATCAAGTACAATTTACACAAATGGTTTCATCACTTTGGAACAGTTATAAAGATGAACCAAATTATTTATTATGGCTTAATACAATAAATGAATTTTTCTTACATATTGAAATACATTCGTCCGATATATGGAACAAAGTTTCTGCTCTTTACGAAGAAACGTACTTTGCATTAATTCAAGGTCAATATACGCTTAGACAATTAGACGATATCATACCAAATCTGTTAGCAAACTGGTTAAAGGTAGTCAATCCATCTTATGCTGTATTTCCATCTGCAGCTGTATTGGCATGGGATGAGATTTTCCCTTCCAAAATAGATTCAGCAAATATAGAACATGCGGAAAACTTACTGTCACATTCTATTAATCATGTAAATGGCTTAGAGTACAGCTTACACCTTTTTGAATCTATTACACAGTGGGCACAAAAGCAGAATATAGAAATAGGTCACCGATTTAAGTGGTTAGTTGACGAGCTCGCAGATTTAAGAACAAATCGTATTTTAGTAACGGGAACTTCAGGAAACGGAAAAACTACATTTATTAACTCTATATTAGGAGAAAATATATTAGAAAAATCAATTTCAAATGTAGTAGTTTTAAAAAATGATGCTCATATAGAAATAAACGCTATAACAGACTCAGCAATTACAACAACGGAAGATATCACTGATTACCATAATATGATGTCTCAGCACCATCAAACATATAGAGATAGAGCGTGTGTTGAATTTAAATTACCATGCAGATTTTTAAATGAAAATAAACTTACATTTGTAGTGACACCTGGCTTTAATAGAAATAACGACACTAGAGATGAGATATTCGAATATTTAAATTCTGTAGACGAATTACTATTCGTATTGAATGCGGATTCACCTTTTACTGATAAAGAACGTGATATTCTATTAAGTATTCAAGAACATACGCCAAATTTACAAATTCATTTCTTATTAAATAAAATCGATAACATTTACAGTGAAGCAGAAGTGAAAAGGGTATTACATGATACGGCAACGAGAATAAATACATATTTCCCGTATGCGAGAATTTTCCCTTATTCCTCGTTATATACAAGTAGTCAACAATTAAATGGTCTAATCGAGTTTATTCATTTTAACTTTAATCATAAAAATATCGATGCAGAACGTACTGAAAAGTTATTATTTTTCATTCGAAAAACAATTACATATCTTTTGGATAAACGTGTTGAGAAAGAAAATAATCTGGTGGATGCTATTAATTGGAATGAAGATATGCTAGTGAAACTAAACGGTAGCATTAATAACCTTACTGCATTTGAGAGGGAAAAAATTCATTTCATTACACAATCATATCGTTCAATGAAGACTGAAATTACAAATGATCTTACCGAAAATATTCCGAAGATATTAAAGAGCTGTTCTAATTTAATTAGTGAAGAAAGTGATTTCGGGCACATGGATACGGAACTAAATAAAGCAATGAATGAAAGAGTGCATAAATATTTAGAACAAACTGTATTACCTAATCTTGCTCTTTCTATGCAAAATTGGATTGCAACTTCTAATAATGAGCTTCTTCAAAGTCAAACGTATTTAGAAGAACTTAGTGAAGGGCTTAATTCACTATTTGGAGAAAATAGAATACAGTTAGAATGTGACTTTAAAGTGCTTGATGACTGGCGCAGAGATACTGACAGGATGACGACTAGAATACAAATGGATGAAGTAAATATTTTACGTCGATTTACGCCAGCACAATTTTTACTGAAAAGTGCCGGTAAATTATTTGGAGTTCTTCCTAAAAATAAATCTATGCTATATAACAAATATAAACAGTATGTAGAAAATGAAGATTATACTGAAGTAACGGCTTCTATTATGAAGAAATTTTTCTTGCAATTTGAGCTGTTTGAAAACACACAAGAGCGAGATATTAATATATTCTTTAGGAATCCCTTTAACTCCTTAAAGCAGGCTGTAGAAAACACGCATTTAGAAATACAAGAAAAACAAGAGATGTTACATAAGATGAAATCAAATCCTGAAATCTATCATGATTCTATCATGCTCTTTGAATTGAGATTGCGTCAATGTGAAGTAATTTTAAATATAGGTGATGATAATACCTATACGGATGTAGCTTTAGAAACAAGCGTAGAATAAAAGTAAACACATCAGATTTTGTATATACACGATCTGATGTGTTATAAGAAAGTAAAAGGAGCAACTGTAATAAGTTGCTCCTTTTTCATATATAGATTATTTTTCTGTTTCTTTAATTTTAGTTTGTACTTCGCCAGTTTTAATTTTATTGCTTTCTGAGAAACGTAATAAATCGCCTTCAATAATTTTGTCAGACATTCGTAATTCATTTTGTGCACGTTTAATGAGGGCTTGAGCTTCTTTTTTTGGTAAATCTACAATTTCACCTGTTATACGGTCGTAGAAAGTGTTGTTTTTGTATGCATACTTATCTGTAACGAAGCTACCATCACGTAAAACAACAAAGCCAGTATATTCATCTGAAAACATATCATGGCCAAAACGGATATCATTCGTAGAATCAACACCTAATAAATTTAGAATAGTAGGTTTCATATCGATTTGTCCCGTAGGCTTTGAAATAGTTTGACCTTCTGTTTGTCCTGGAATATGAATATATAAAGGTGTACGTTGTAAATTTAAAGTATCAAATTCTGTTATTTGATCTTTTTCTAAAAACTGTGCCATTGCACGATTATGTTTTTCGGAAATGCCATAATGATCACCGTATAACACAATAATAGAATTATCGTAAAGCCCCTCGGCCTTTAGACGTTCAATAAATTTTTTAATGGATTCGTCTAAGTAACGTGCTGTTACGATGTAACGATCAAATACGCCATTACCAGAGGTGTATGGTTCAATGAATTTTGTATCTTCATCATACGTAAATGGATAATGGTTTGTTAAAGTAAGGAAACGAGCATAGAATGGTTGATTAACAGTTTTTAATATATCTACTGATTGATCAAAGTATTCGATATCTTTTAATCCCCAATTTAAATTTGTTTCTGGTGTGATTTTGTAATCAAGTTCATTATAGTAACGGTCATAACCAAGAGCGGAGTACATAATATTACGATTCCAAAATGTTGCGTTATTTGCATGAAATACAGAAGTGAAATAACCTTGTTGACGTAAAATTTCTGGAGTTGCAGTATAATCATTGTTACCGTGTGTGAAGAATACAGCTCCTCGATTTAATGGATACAACGACGTATCGATTAGAAATTCTGAATCGGATGTTTTCCCTTGACCAGTTTGATGGAAAAAGTTATCAAAGTAATAACTTTCATTTATGAATTCATTTAGGAATGGTGTAACTTCTTGCCCGTTCACTGATGCGCCTATTAAGAAGGTTTGCAAGGATTCAAGAGTGACGACAATTACGTTTTTTCCTTTCGCTGCACCAAACATATTAGGGTTTGGCTCGCTTTGATTTGCTTTTACGTAGTTTTCAGTTTCTTGTAATTTACTACTATCAGCAAGTGCTTTTTGTGACCCAGCTTTTACTTGCAGTGTTAAGTCATATACTTGGTGAGTATATAAGCCTAAATTTTTGACAAGCATGACTCGGTCGAATGATCTTGTTAATAATTCAGGGCGCTCTTTTTCTGCAAGATGTAGATTCGCAAAGAATACACCAATCGTTAAAAGAAAGTATAAAAAGCGCGTAGAATGAGTTACACGTTCTGTTTTAAAGACCAATGATTTCTTTTTTAATAAAATAAAGAAGAAAACAATGTCTACGAATGCGAGTATAATTTTGTAGTTTAATATTTCTATAATACTGCCGCCTAATTGGCCAAAGTTTGAGGTTTGTCCAAGTACTGGTAATGTAACGAAATCACTATAAAAATCATAGAACATTACATTTCCAACAAGTACGATTGTTAATAAGAAATTAATACAGAGCGCTATATAATTTCGCTTTTTACCAGTTGCAAATAATGCTAATCCAACAAACGCTAATGATGCGGCTAGAGGGCTAATAAATAAAATAAGCTCTTGCGTTGAAGACTCAATTTTTAAATCAAAACTGAATCGCGTAATAAGATATGTTTTTAACCATACTGCTAAAGCCATTATTATAACAAAACTTATATTTTGCATCTGTAAATTTATTTTGTTCTTCATTTTTACACCTTCTTTATATAATTTATTTAACTAAAGTTATATATTATGTTTTTATAACTATTAGAATGGAATGAACCATGTAGACTTTGTTTTCTAAAGGGAATAATTTGAAGTATTCATATACATACAATGGGGATTTTTAAAGCGTAGTAGCATAAATATAACTCTTTTTGAGAAACGGGCAGAAAAAGTCATAGTTGTAGTGAAATTGACTTATAGACATCCTACCATATTAAACACTATGATGATGTTACAAAATATCGAACAAATAAAAGTGAAAATGGATAGAGACTTTTAAAACTGTTGACATTCAATTTATTAGAATTGAATGCCAATCGTTTTAAATATACAGTTATATTACATATGTATTTTGTAAAATCCTGATTTTTTGTCGGTTAATCATTAGCCGGGAAGGATAGGGGGCTTATTAATATACTTTTACTATATATGAGTAAAGTGTTTTGAAATTAAAAATATTTGACTGACATTTTAATGATAGAAATTAAATGTCAGATAAGTACTTTCCAACATACAGACCACTTGCAGCTGCTTGAGATAATGAATGCGTAACGCCTGAACAATCTCCAATTAAAAATAGCCCATGCACACTTGTTTCAAAATAGTTATTGAGTTTTATCGTAGGAGCATAGAACTTTCCGTCAATTCCATATAACAAAGTATCTTTATCAATCGGTTCTTGTATAAATTGTTCTAAGCGTAATAAAAACTCTTTGAGCCCTTCAATATATAATTGAGGGATTTCTTGATTCAAATCTCCATAATCCCCCTGTAGTGTAGGGTGTATACGATTATGCTCCATGCTGTTTTCCACCGTAGGTTGTTTCTTTAGTAAGTCCTCTAAGCGCTGTATAACAATCCGATCTCGCCCTTGGTTAATGCCTTCAATAATTGAACTTGCGTATACATTTGCTTCTTTGAGAGTAGGAAAATAGCGAGGAATAAATAAAGTGAAATTTAAGTTAGAAGTGCCAGTTCCTTGTTCTCGAAAATTTTGACCGTCAGGCATAACTAAACCTTCTTCGTACTTTCGAATGATGCGGCCTTGTGGATTCATACAGTAAGTAGTTGCTGTGAAATGCTCACCTTGATAAGAAAGTTTTGTTTCAAAAGTATCTTTTAATATAGAACGTAATTGATGTTCTTTCATTTCTACTCTAATTCCTAAATCTACACGTGTTTGCTCCTGAGAAATATTTAGGGAACTGCATATTTCTTTTAACCAATCGGCCCCAGAGCGCCCAGTTGCAAATACAAGTTGCTTAGTTTGAACTGTTCCTTGATTTGTCTCTATTGTAAAATGATCTTCCTGTTTCAGAATATGTTGTACATCTATATGAAATTGGATCTTTATTTTCGTCAGTAAAAATTCATAGAGCTGCTGAAAAATGTTACTGGAAAGTGTAGTACCAAGATGTCTTACTTCTGTTGTTAGCATTTGTAAACCACACGCTTCAGCTCTCTTAGTGAGACTTGAATTTTCAGTAGAATATTTTGAAACCGAACTTCCACCAAACTGACATAGAATTTCATCTACTTCAGCCATGAGTTGTATAAAACCCTCTTTACCGACTTTTTTCTCAAGTTCTCCGCCAAATCCGTTTGTATAATTAAATTTCCCTTCAGATTTTCCTAAACCACCAAACCCGAAATATTTATCACATGTAGTACAATTACACACTTTTCCTTCGTCTAAAGGACAATGGCGATCTTCTAGCGCTTTACCTTTATCAAGAATTAAAACTTTTTTGTTACTTTTAGCTAGTGAATAAGCCATAAAAATGCTACTTACTCCAGCGCCGATAATTGTAACATCATACATATTCTTTCACCTGCTAACGAATAGTTTGTTTTTTATTTTTCTAGTGTATAACAATTTTATGAAGTTAAGAAATAGCTTTTATTAATAAAGAGGGAGTTTTTGAACTTGATGCTTTTTAATTTCTCCGACTGGTGGAGTAAATACAAATGTTTTTATTTGAAAAAAGAAATAGTTTTAAAAAATCACTATGTCATATGATTAATAAAATCTTACATATAAAAAAACAGACCTTTTAAGTGAATAGGTCTGTTAATGATTTTAAATCTTATTTAGCGAAGACGTGGTTACCGATTACTGCTACTGTTTGACGTGTCGTAATCCATTTGTCTGTTGATGTTTTCGGATTATAGAAATAAAGCCAATCAGAATGTATTCCATTTGTGGAGATAGCCTCTTCTACTGCCATTTTTGCTTCTGGGCTTGCAGGATGATTAATTCTTCCATCTGTAACAGGAGTAAATGCATATCCATATTTAATAGGTTCATAAATAACGCCTGTTATTGTATTTGGAAAACCTTTTGCGTTTACACGATTTAGGATAACTTTTGCTACGGCCACTTTTCCTTTATAAGATTCGCCACCTGCTTCAGCAGTAACTAAGCGTGCCATTAAGTCTTTTTCTTTTTCTGAAATGCTTGTGTTGATTTTTAAATGTTGTCCTGTATAAAGCTTGTTTCCGACTATAGTGTTAATTTGTTTTATAGATTGAACGGTAACATTGTAACGCTTTGCTATCGTTTCTAATGAATCTCCCGGTTGTACTTGATAAATAATTTGTCCAGAAATGTTCGCAGGTTTGGCGTTTTGACGAACAGTGATTTCATTTGAGTTCACGGATCCTGGAATATGTAATTGTTCGCCAATAAAAGCTTGATCGTTTCTTTTATTATTAGCCTGTTTAATGGATTGTATTGAAACACCGTATTGTTTACTAATGCCCCAAAGTGTATCGTTCTTTTTTACTGTATGAATGGTAGAAGCTTCAGCTGTACTTTGACCACATACGAATGTAATTGCAGCCGCAGATAAAGGGATTATATATTTTATTTTTAGTAATTTCATTGTAAATCCTCCTAAGAAAAAATTAAGGTGAAACTGTTAAGTAATGTAGTTTGAAATGTTTATATATGCTATATATCAATGTAAGTATATTAGCACATATAAAATAAATAATCATCAAAAGTTTCTTATTCATGTAGTGTAGAGTCCGAATATGAAATATTGCATATGAAAATACATTGAAGTTCATATTTCTGATTACTATAATCTATTTAGTAGAACGGGAATACGTAATAGAAATAAAATTATTATAGATTAATATAATGATTAATAATTATTAATAGGAGGATTGATGTAATGAAAATATTTCAAAAAATGTGTGCGTCAACTGTAATCATTACAACACTTTTAGGAATAGGAGGAACTGTCAATAGTGTACATGCTGATTCTATAGAACAGCAGAGTAAATTAGGAATAGAACAAGAAACAGATGAGCAAATCATTGTAAAATTTAAAGCGGATTTGAAATTTCCATATGAAGATGGTATTGAAAAACAAATACAATCTCAAACGAACGATAAAGTAATAAAAGATCTTTTGACAGAATATCCAGATGTAACATTTACTCGTTTATTCACATCTGTAAGCCCGGAACAAATACAAAATCTTGAAGTGAAAGCACCCAATAATGTATCTACAAGTTTATTAAACTACTATATTCTTCAAACTCAAAATAGTGGGCATGAAGAAGAACTAGTAGATAAGTTAAAGACATCTTCTTTAATAGAAGATGTGTATATGAAGAAACAAGAAAAAATAACACCACCGGAGGTACAACCATTAAGTATATCTTTTAATCCGAATAACAATCCTAGATATGAAAAACAAGGTTATCTTGAAGCAGCACCATACGGTATTAATGCGCCTTTCGCCTGGGGAGTTCAAGGCGGTAAGGGAAGCGATGTCACCTTTGTTGATATGGAATATGGATGGTTATTAAATCATGAGGATTTAGTACATCAAAATATTGAATTAATGTCTGGAATAAATATAGATCAACATGTCGGTCATGGGACGTCTGTACTAGGAATTGTATCCTCTGAGGACAATAAAGTTGGGAATATTGGGATTGCGCCAAAAGCGAAAGCAAAGGTGATTTCTCAAATAAGAGATAACGGACAGTATAATACAGCTGATGCAATATTAAGTGCTGTGAATCAGTTAGAAGCTGGGGATGTTTTATTATTAGAGGCACAGGCTTCCTTTGATGGATACGGTGATAAATATTTACCTGTTGAGGTACAACCAGATATCTTTGATGCAATTCGTGCTGGTACAGATAAAGGTGTTGTCATTATAGAAGCTGGAGCAAATGGTTGGAATGATTTAGATCAATTTAAAGATAGAAATGGTAAACAAATATTAAATCGTAATAGTAAAGATTTTAAAGATTCAGGTGCAATTATGGTAGGAGCGGGCTCCTCATCTTTACCTCATGAGCGTATGTGGTTTTCGAATTATGGAAGCCGTATTGATGTGTATGGCTGGGGAGAAAATGTAGATACAACTACAGCTGAGCAAAGTCGAAGTGCTGTAAATCTTTATACATCTAGCTTTAGTGGCACGTCGAGTGCTTCGCCTATTATTGCCGGAGCAGCGACTTTAGTACAAAGCATTGCTAAAGAAAATTTAGGAAAACCATATAGACCGAGTGAACTAAGAGCAATATTAAGCAACCACAACACAGGAACAAAATCTAAAGATCCATATTCAGATAAAATTGGTGTTTTACCAGATTTGAAGTCTATACTGGTAAACTTAGGGTATGGACAAAGAAAACCAAACGGTGGGAATGAGTTACAAGTAACAGAAAATGAACCAAATAATGAGCCTAGACAGGCAAATAAAGTTAACATTCATACACCGGTGAAAGGAACGCTACATAATAGTGATAATGTAGATGTATTTACTTTCCAAATTGACTCACCAGAAAATATTAATATTTCTCTACTAAATGAACAAAATATCGGAATGACATGGGTACTTCATCATGAATCAGATTTAAATAACTATGTAGCATATGGTGAAAATGAAGGAAATGTAATTAAAGGTACTTATAATGCAAGGCCAGGTAAATATTATTTATACGTCTATAAGTATGAGAATAAAGATGGTTCATATGTATTGAATATAAAGTAAACGAAAGGAACTTCAGATGAAGTTCCTTTAAATTTTTCTAATTCAGGATATGTGAATGATTTTTTAACGTTACTTCTATGCAATATTTCATACTTATGAAATGTTATTTATTTTTTACTCACCAGATTATATTATATTCAATAAGTATGATATAAAACAGAAAAAGGAGGAATAATAATGAGCAGTAAAAAATTTATTTTGAAATTATTCATATGTAGTACGATATTTATCACATTTGTATTTGCTTTACATGATAAGCAAGTAGTTGCAGCAAGCTCTGTTAATGAGCTTGAAAATTGGTCAAAGTGGATGCAACCTATACCTGATAATATCCCATTAGCACGAATTTCAATTCCAGGAACACATGATAGCGGGACGTTCAAGTTGCAAAATCCGATTAAGCAAGTATGGGGAATGACGCAAGAATATGATTTTCGTTACCAAATGAATCATGGAGCTAGAATTTTTGATATAAGAGGACGTTTAACAGATGATAATACGATAGTTCTTCATCATGGGCCATTATATCTTTATGTAACACTGCATGAATTCATAAACGAAGCGAAACAATTTCTAAAAGATAACCCAAGTGAAACGATTATTATGTCTTTAAAAAAAGAGTATGAGGATATGAAAGGGGCAGAAGGTTCATTTAGTAGTACGTTTGAAAAAAGTTATTTTGTTGATCCTATCTTTTTTAAAACAGAAGGAAATATAAAATTGGGAGATGCTCGTGGGAAAATTGTACTACTAAAAAGATATAGTGGTAGTAATGAATCTGGAGGATATAATAATTTTTATTGGCCAGATAATGAGACGTTTACTACAACTGTAAATCAAAATGTAAATGTAACCGTACAAGATAAATATAAAGTGAGTTATGATGAGAAAGTAAAATCTATTAAAGATACGATAAATGAAACGATGAACAATAGTGAGGATTTAAATCATCTGTATATTAATTTTACAAGCTTGTCTTCTGGTGGTACAGCATGGAATAGTCCGTATTACTATGCCTCCTATATAAATCCTGAAATTGCAAATCATATAAAACAAAAGGACCCTACAAGAGTAGGCTGGATAATTCAAGACTACATAAATGAAAAATGGTCACCATTGCTGTATCAAGAAGTTATAAGAGCGAATAAGTCACTTATAAAAGAATAAAGATGATGAGAGTAAGAAGCGATAAAATACGTCGCTTCTTATTGAAAATACAGTGTATCTTGTAAATGGGACAATTTTCGAGTTATCTCAATCGATGTTTCATTATGAAAAGACTAAACTTTTAAATCGAATTAATTTCAAATGAAAAAAGAAAATAATTTATCTTGCAAAAAAGCAACTGATCGTAAGTGTTCAGTTGCTTTTTATTTTTAAAGTGGATGAGCAAAAAAACGTAAAAGTGGTTGGTCCGTTTTTTGCAAACATCTATTATGATAAGAGAAGAAAGATAGTATGTTATCAACGTTTTAAAGAGGAAGTTCTTAATAAAAATAGACTAGCCTTAGAGAGGTGAAAATACAATGAGCTTTGCGATTTCACTAGTCGTTATTATTGTAATTATATCACTGTTTGGGACCGTACTAGTTGCACGAAATGTGGAGGAGAATTACGGAAAGTCTACAAAGAAAAATGTAAAAAACTTATCAACTATTTATATTATCCTTCTTTTCGTACTACTTGTTGGAGTAACGTGGTATGCGGTAGTGATTTAATAGTTTTTAAAGAAAAAGATTAATATTGTGTACGATGGAGGAGTATGATTTTGATAAAAAATGAACGCCACGTTTTAATTGTTTTTCCGCATCCAGATGATGAGTCATATTGCGTGGCAGGTACAATTTTGGCTTACGCTCAGCGGAACGTTCCTTTAACTTACGTTTGTTTAACGCTAGGTGAAATGGGGAGAGCGATGGGAAATCCGCCTTTTGCAACACGTGAATCGTTATATGCTATAAGAGAGAAAGAACTAAAGAGCGCTACAAATATTTTAGGGATTAAAGATTTACGTATGATGGGATATCGTGATAAAACTCTTGAATTTGAAACTCCTGGAGAGTTAAGACGTGTAATACAAAAATGTGTAGAAGAATTGAATCCTTCATTGGTCATTTCTTTTTATCCGGGATATGCAGTTCATCCAGATCATGATGCAACAGGAGAAGCGGTGGTCGAAGCGTTATCTAATATTCCTGAAAATAAAAGGCCAACATTTTATGCGGTAGCTTTTTCAAATAATCATGAAGTGGAAATAGGTCCGCCACATTTTAAAAATGAAGTAAAAGAATATGTTCCAAAAAAGCTAGAAGCATTGCAAGCACATGCATCACAATTTGCGACTAAAGTAACGGAACTGAAAAGAGAGTATGACGATGGTGTACCAGAAACAGTCGAGTGGTTAGAAAGAGAACCGTTTTGGATATATCCATTCAAAGATAAAAATAAGTGATGCTACAGCAGAAGGTGATGAATATGTATTTTGAATATAAGAATCGAAAGGTTTTTTACAATATAGAAGGGTCGGGTCCTGTCATATTGTTTTTACACGGCCTTGGAGGAAACGCAAATAATTGGTTATATCAAAGGCAATATTTCAAGGGGAAATGGACAGTAATCTCTCTTGATTTACCAGGTCATGGGAAATCTGAAGGGCTAGAAATTAACTTTAAAGAATATGTAAATGTTTTGTATGAGTTATGCAATTATTTAAAGTTACAAAAAATAGTCATTTGTGGACTTTCAAAAGGAGCTAGGGTAGGTATTGATTTTGCTATTCAATATCCAGACTTTGTTTCTAGTTTAATTATTGTAAATGCATTTCCCTATTTGGAGCCTGAAGATCGAAAGAAACGGCTTGAAGTATATGATTTACTTAGCTTACATGATAACGGGAAAACATGGGCGGATACATTGTTGAAGGCGATGGGAGTAGCAAATAATGAAGTAATTGTCAGGGGGTTTTATCAATCTTTACAGTTTATTAATCCGGTACATATTCAAAGATTATTTGCTGAGTTAGTAGATTATGATCAAAGACCATTTCTTTCGAATATTTCATGTTCCGCTTTAATTATAAGAGGGGAAAATGATGATTTTGTCCCCAAGAAATATGTAAGAGAGTTTGAAAGACGTTTGAAAAATACAACTTTTATTGAGTTTAAAAATAGTGGACACTTACCTTATTTAGAACAACCGAGCAGCTTTAATATGACGGTAGAAAGATTTTTAAATCATGTAATTAATTAATTAATTAATACTATTATTACAGTCAATACTGTTACTAGTGAGTAAAATATAGTTAGTTTTGAGAGGAGGCAACTATATGGAATGGAAACCAAATCGTGCAGATAAAACGCCTGTATATAAACAAATAGCGGATTATATTGAAAGGGGTATTTCTTCAGGTGAGTTTCCTTCTGATAGCAAGTTACCTTCTGAGCGTATGTTAGCAAAAGAGTTACAGGTGAACCGGAGTACAATAGTAGCTGCATATGAAGAATTAAAATCACTTGGAGTAGTAGAACGGCAAAAAGGAAGCGGAACAAGGGTGAATACAGACATATGGGGTGTTTCACATAAACGAATACCGAACTGGGGTAGGTACGTTGAGGATGGATCGTTCTTACCTAATGTACCACTCGTTCAACAAATTAGAACGGAAACACAAAAAGATGACTTAATTAATTTAGCGAGTGGTGAATTGTCACCAGAATTAATTCCGAGTGATAGATTCCGAACGATTTTGTCGGAGAAAACATTTATGGAAAACCTCGGTTATGACCATCCACTTGGAAATGAAATGTTGCGAAAAACAATTGCAGCACATGTTCAGCAATATAAACAAATTGAAGCAGATTCAAATTCTATCCTTATTACATCTGGAGCACAACAGGCACTTAATCTTATCGTTCAATGCTTATTAAAACCTGGCGATGCGATTGCAATTGAGGACCCTTCGTATTGTTTCTCATTGCCTATGTTTAAATCTGCTGGTTTAAAAATATTCCATTTACCTGTAGATCAGCATGGAATGAATCCAGATGACTTAATTGATTTGCATAAAAAGCATCGTATTCGTATGGTGTTTTTAAATCCAGATTATCAAAATCCAACGGGTACTGTGCTTTCATTAGCGAGACGTAAAAAGATTTTAGAGTTGTCTTCTGAATTTGGTATACCGATTGTAGAAGATGATCCGTATAGTTTAACTTCTTTTAATGGAGAAGTGAATCCAACATTAAAATCAATGGATCAAAACGGAAATGTTCTTTATGTAAGTTCATTATCAAAAATTGTTGCATCAGGATTACGTATTGGTTGGGTAATTGGCCCTACGCGTGTAATAGAACGCTTAGCGGATGCGAAGCAGCAAGTTGATTTTGGACATAGCGTATTTACGCAGTGGGTGGCAAATCAATTTTTAGAATCAGAAGATTTTCATGCTCATATTACAATGCTTCGTGGACAATTAAAGGAAAAAAGAGATGCGTTAATTAGAAAGCTTGAAGAAATATTAGGGGACCAGGTTGAATTTTTTGTTCCAGAGGGTGGAATACATTTATGGTGCAAAGTGCAAGGAACGTTTGATGAATATCATTTATTAGGTGAATCTATACGAAATGGTGTAGCGTTTGTCCCAGGAAGTGTTTTAGGTACTAAGAGTGAATATATTCGATTTACTTTTGGGAGAGTAGATGTCGAACAAATTCAACTGGGAATTACGAGGTTTGCGGAAACGTTAAATGAAATTTCATAATAGTGATGCGTAATATTGAAATGAGGAAAAGAAATGAAGTACGTGACGCTTTTACTTCAAGTAGGCGTGTTATATGTATTTAGCTTAGTTGGTACGTGGATTCAGGGAGTGTTCCATCTATCAATGCCAGGAAGTTTAATAGGGATGTTAATGCTGTTTCTACTCCTTTCTACTCGTATTGTACCATTAAAGTGGTTTGAGGAAGGTGCGGAAAAATTAATAGTATTTTTACCGTTATTTCTAATTCCTTCGACAACAGGGCTGATGGAATACGGGTCTTTTCTTTTCAGTAAGGGGAGTAGTATATTCCTTTTAGTAGTAGTAAGTACAGTAGTGACTTTGATTGTTTCAGGGTATATAAGTCAATTATTAGTAACATCAAAAAAATAAAATCGACAAGGTGTACGATGCAAATGGTCTTCATTATTATTACTGTAGTAATGTATGTATTGGCGACAAAGTTATATAAAAAATTTCCGTTTCCATTTACATTACCAGTGTTAACAGTTACGGCAATTATGATTTGTTTATTTCTGACTTTTGATATTTCTCATCGTGAGTATAGGGAAAATGTGGGAGACATTCTTTCCGGTTTATTGAGTCCTGCAATTGTAGCGTTAGCGATACCTTTATTTAAAGAGCGAAAAATACTTATGAAAAACTTTTTTTCGATACTTATCGGTGTAGCGGTAGGTATAGTGGCTTTAACGAGTATGAATGTAGTGATTGGTGAGATGTTGAATATAGATAAGGAACTCATATTAACAACACTCCCGCAATTAGCGACGATGCCTATTGCTATTTCATTAGCGGATCAAATTGGTGGTATTCCATCTATGACTTCTAGTTTTGTAGTTGTTGCAGGAATCACAGGTGCTATTATCGGACCAACGGTACTTAAGTTTTTCCGTATAACGAGCACGATTGGAAAAGGAGTGGGAATGGGTTGCGCCTCACATATTATCGGTGTGAGCCGTCTCGTGAAGGAAGGCGAGAAAGAAGCGACGATCGGTTCGGTGACGATGATTGTAACCGGAATACTTATTAGTATAGTCATACCGTATGGAACGAAATTTATATTTTAAAATGTAATGGAGATGATGAAAATGACAACATGGTTTATAGTTACATTATTTATTTTTGGAGCTATTAAAGTATTAGTTTCTAGTATGCCCACTTCTGTTGTAGAATCAATTATTAGTAGATTTGAATTGCATCAAAAGCTTGAGGCGGAGAATACCTCTATATCGATAGAGGGAAAAAATATAGAGGGAGAAATGAAATTACAAGTTATTCATGAATTTAATGAGGCTTTATTTTTAGATAAACATTATTTTCCACCGTACGGGGAAGGCATACCAATTGTTATTAATACGAAGAAAGGGAATAAAGAGATTAGGTTTTCTCTGTATAGCTATGAGGAACACATTGATGTAATAAAGCAATATAAGAAGAAAATCGTTGCCTATCGTTTACGTTCAAAAAGTCTTCAAAACCCTACATCATTAATGGTAACCAAAGATTATGCTTAAGAAGAGATCTATAAGAATCTCTCAGACCGCAGACAAACTATTTTTTGAGAGTTCAGATGCTAAAAAATAGTTTGTCTCTTGTTTTATGGAAGGTTTATCCATTAACATTTATACGTAGTGCTTTCTATGCTACAATTTACTACAAGTGAGGAAGGAAGGTGTCTTATGGAAATATCCGTCTATGTTGCAAGTGCATTCAGCAAGGATCATAAAGGTGGAAATAAAGCAGGAGTGGTATTTATTGAGAATACATTGACCACTACTCAAAAAATGGCAATAGCCAAACAACTGGGCTATGCGGAAACCGCATTTATATCAGAATCTGAAATTGCTGATTATAAATTTCAGTATTTTACACCAAAAGAAGAAGTTGATTTATGTGGTCATGCCACAATTGGCTCTTTCGCGATACTGATGCATTTAAATAAACTTTTCAGGAATCGCTATACGATTGAAACGAACAGCGGTGTTCTTACTATTACCATAAAAGATGACATCATATTCATGGAACAAAACAAACCGATATTCTATGAGGTTGTATCTCCAAACGAGTTCATCGACTGTTTTGACATTAAAGCTATAGACAATAAATATCCAATTCAAATTGTCTCCACGGGTTTAAAAGATATTTTAATTCCTATAAAAAGCGAAACACAATTACATACACTGCAACCTAATTTTGAAAAAATTAAAGAAATCAGCAAGTATTATAATGTTGTCGGGATGCATCTATATACTTTTAATGACAATCGTATTATATGCAGAAATTTTGCTCCACTATACGATATCAATGAAGAAGCAGCGACTGGAACTTCAAACGGTGCATTAGCTTGCTACCTTTATGAACAGCACAACTTGCAAAAAGAAGTCTATGTATTTGAACAAGGTTATTCTGTACACTCGCCTTCTGAAATATTAGTTACATTAGCAACCAATAGCAACAATAAAGTAGAAAAAGTTTATGTTGGCGGCAAAGGCTATTACTGTGAAACTAAGTATTTAAATGTAGAAAATATTGAGTGAAAATAAAGAGATTTATAAGGGTCTCTTTATTTTTGTATGAAATAATATATTTTCCAAATAAAAGAAAAGAAAATCATATAACCAAATAAAGAGTATGTATGATTCCAATCTACGCTATGAATAAAGAAACCTAATCTTTCAGCAATCTGTTCAAAAATGCTGGCACAAATACCTATTGCAACAATAAATAGAGTCCTAGAAAATACAGATAATGTTTTTGAAATTTGTATAAAAGTCGTTGTTAAAATTGGTAGTACAAACAAAGTAAAGCCGATGTTAACTGAAAATATGGAGGGAAAGGGTCTAACCGGAAAGGAATATATTTGTTTCGCAATAAAGAAAGCATCTAAGTAAGTCCCGATAATAGAAGAGAGTAAGATTGTAATAACTAGTGCGAAAAGGTTATTCGTCTTCTCGAAGGAGAACATTTTTCTTTGCAAGAATGGCAAGTTCAATTTTTTCGAGCGTTTTACAGTAGTCTTCTGTAATTTGTCCATTTATATTTTCCTCCTTATCCACTAAGTAATTTACAACTTGCCAGTCCGTAAACCAATCTTCACTGTCAACTTCTTCATGCTCAATATCTCGCCATGCGTAGCTGAGTGCAGGGCTGTATATACGATAAGCGCCATTACGCAACTGGCATTTCTTTATTCGGCGCTTATAAAACTCACGGGAAAAAGTTTCATTTACACTTGAAAATAAATGGGGCCAGTAATCTTTCCTTGATCCTGTATGCGGATGATGTTGAGCCCAGCTTATTATTTGGGATAAAACATGTGTATCCCGAAATAATAATGAATACAACCTTTTTCCGATTAAGATTCGTTCATGTAAGGAAGTAAAATGCTTCATTGTATCACCAAATAGTAATACTTTTTGTTTCTTATCATTTTCGTAGAATGGGAAAAGGATATGATTAAACTGAAAAAAATCAAAGAGTTTAAATCCAATACTATTTAGTACAGTCTTTTTAAAGTGTACATTTTGAATCACTCTTTTTTCTAAATAGTTTTGTTCATTAATAATAGTTGCAATCGCTAATGTTTTTTTATTACCTGTTTTCCAAAAATCGTTCCACATCGTTTCCATAAATGTAGAAACATTTAGGTGAGGGAGAAGGTGAAATAGCTTTTGTGATTTTTTTACACTTTGTTCGTACAGCAAAAATTGAGGATAAACATCTTGGAAAATAAGCCAATTCCCTCTTTCTAAAAAAGAAAAAAATGTAATTTGATCTTTCTCTGATAAAATTCTCGTATATAAATCGCCCTTTAAATCAGTCATATTCCAACCGCCGTTACGTGATACCATATGTCCAAGTAGTGCCCAATGTATTTCTGGATATTGAATGTAAAATTGGTAGTATGCGCGTGTTCTTGTAACATTATTTTTATTTAGCTGTTCTGTTTGTATTTTTATGTTGTTGATAATGAGTTGCTCTTCTTTCGTTAATTTATACATCGTGCCAGAATGAATGAGTTTGCTTTTTTGTTTCAATTCATTTTTTACATCAAATAGGGAGAGTGGCAGTGCTTTGGAAGGTCCGTTATATGTATGATTTGAATTGCTTCGGTACATTCCGTTACCTCCCTTTTTCATAAATTTAAACATGACTATTGGCTATGAATCATTCTATTTATTTTATTACGAGTATAAGAAATAAATGAGCGGTGTTTTTTACAGGGAATTTAGTTATCATGCAAAACAGTATAAAAAACCTTACTGTTGTAAGGTGAAATGAAAAACCGAAACTATATTTAATAGTTTCGGTTTTTTTATTTTGTCAATTAAATGTAACAAACGACGATTATGATTTGAATCAATTGAAAATAATTCAATAAATTTTAATTGAAATGCTTGGTAGGAGGAAAAGAAATGCTAGATAAAATAATTTTAATTACTGGTGGCACAGGTTCGTGGGGACATGAACTTATAAAACAACTATTAGAAAAATCACCGAAAGAAATTAGGGTTTTTTCAAGGAATGAAACGGTTCAGTTTGAAATGCAGCAACAGTTTATAAATGATGATAGATTAAAATTTATTATTGGAGATATTCGTGATAAGCATCAATTAATCTATGCATGTCAAGGTGTACATTATGTATTCCATCTTGCAGCTTTAAAACACGTTCCAGTATGTGAGTATTATCCTTATGAAGCTATAAAAACCAATATACATGGTACGCAAAATGTAATTGAAGCATCTATACAGATGCAAGTTGAGAAAGTTACATATGTTTCAACGGATAAAGCAGCCGATCCATCAAATACGTATGGGATGACAAAAGCAATTGGTGAGAAGTTAATGGTTCATGCGAATGTACAAACGAAGAAAACAAAATTCATTTGTGTTCGTGGTGGAAATGTTTTAGGGACGAGTGGAAGTGTGGTACCGCTTTTTAAAAAACAAATTAAAAAATCTTCACAAGTAGGGATTACGGATGCAAATATGACTAGATTTTTCTTAACAATTGAAGATGCTGTTGGATTGTTATTTAAAGCCGTATATCAAGGTAGAGGCGGGGAAATCTTTGTTATGAAAATGCCGGCATGTAAAATAACAGATTTAGCAGAAGTGTTAATTGAAGATTCAAAAAAAGAAAATGTGAAGTTAACAGAGATAGGGATAAGGCCGGGTGAAAAATTAAGTGAAATGCTTTTATCTGAGGTAGAGAGTAAAACGAGTATAAGTTTTGATCAAAATTATTTTGTGGTACTACCGACTATGCCTATAGAAGGGCTTCAAGAATATTATGCTAGTTATCCGCTTGTGGATGTGAAGAGTTTTAGCTCTCAACAAGACTTACTTGCAAAACATGAGGTGAAACAAATGTTATTAAAAGGAGGTTTTTTACAATGAAAAAAAATGCGAGCCTTTTAATAACAGGTGCAAATGGTTTTACAGGACGCCATGCTTGCCAATATTTTTTAGAGCAGGGCTTTCATGTAATTCCTATGTTTCAAAATTGTACACATAGAGAAAAAAACGAAAATGGTATTATTTGTAATTTAACAAATAAGAGCGAAGTAATGAAGGTGATTAAACAAATAAAGCCAGATTATGTATTGCATTTAGCAGGAAGGAATTCGGTCATAGAGTCTTGGACAGCTGCACTTGAATATGTAGAGATTAATGTAATAGGGACGTTATATTTATTAGAAGCAATTAAGCAAGAAGCACAACATTGTAGAACGTTAGTTATAGGATCTGCTTTGCAAGCAGATAGTATAAACGAAATAAAAATTTCAAATCCATATAGTTTAAGTAAAACGATGCAAGTCATTATTGCAGAGGCTTGGGGCGGATTAATGGATTCAAATATTATTATTGCAAAGCCCTCAAACTTAATTGGTCCAGGAGTATCAAATGGCATTTGTTCGATTCTCGCAAAAAAAATGATAGATATAGAATCAGGTAGAAGTAAAGCCATTATTGAAGTAAACAGTTTGAAAGATAGCAGGGATTTTTTAGATGTACGTGATGCGGTTAAAGCGTATCATGTGTTATTACGAGATGGAATAAATGGAAAACAATATAATGTCGGGTCAGGAGTGAAACGATCTTTATTAAATGTACTAGAACAATATAAAGAATTAACAAAGCTAAATTTTTTCATAGAAGAAACAGTGAAAAGTGGAAGCGACTCAAATGAGAGTCTAGAAATAGAGGAAATAAAAAGATTAGGTTGGATCCCAGAAATTCAATTTCATCAATCATTAAAAGATGTAATTGAGTATGCAAAGTGTAATGACATCTGCATTCAATGAAAAATATAAAGGGTGTAAGAAATATATGAATGGTTATGAAGTAATAGATAATCAAAATATGCTATTTCTTTCAATTGTTGATACGCTGGACTGGAGGGATGAAGAAGCACATGTTTTGCATCTTTCAGAGGCAATAAATAAATATCGAGCGTATGTAGAAGAAGAAAGAGTTAATCGACTAAAGTCAGCATTAGAGGCGGAAACTAGGTATGTGATTCAAGTCTTTGCTCAATATGAGTGTAGTGAGTATGGAAATGATTTTTATGAACTCATTAAAGATCTTTTAAAAGATATAGAGGTGGAGTTAAATATTTATATAAATGATAAAGTTATTTACATTTAAAAGGCTAATATAAAGCTAGATTTTTAATGATAAAGGTGGATATAAATTATGAATAAAAAGATTCTCTTTACTGGGGGCGGTACAGCCGGACACGTTATGATTAATATTGTATTAATTCCTAAATTTATAGAGCAAGGATGGAGAGTTGAGTATATTGGATCCAAAAATGGTATTGAAAAATCATTAGTGCAAAATGTTAAATACAATAGTGTCTCAACGGGGAAGCTTAGGAGATATTGGGATTTGGAGAACTTTAAAGATTCTTTCAAAATTATACACGGTTGTTTACAAAGCTATAAGTTGATTAAGAAAATAAAGCCTGATGTTATCTTTTCAGCAGGAGGATTTGTTTCAGTTCCTGTTGCTATAGGGGCATGGTTAAATCGTGTGCCTATAATTATACGTGAACCAGATAGCACATTAGGACTTGCCAATAAAATAGCATTACCTTTTGCTACAAAGCTATGCACAACATTTCCTCAGACAGGAGAAAATGTAA
>Ga0209463_1000510_pt1 | contig 29715 bp, 25 predicted proteins | sample AgamicMgSfrz_FD_187169 | JGI IMG/M metagenome (GOLD analysis project Ga0209463, IMG submission 187169) | Agave microbial communities from Guanajuato, Mexico - Mg.Sf.rz (SPAdes) (version 2) | ecosystem: Host-associated > Plants > Phyllosphere > Phylloplane/Leaf | place: Guanajuato, Mexico...
ATTAGTGAAATGCAACGCTGTCAGGATGCTTGAATCTGTTTCCTTAATTGCCTTGCTGCCTTCATTAAAAAGCTCGGATATTTTTGTCCAGTCTTTTTCACCAACAAATCCACCGGTCGTTTCATTACCGACCTGGACCATGCCAATATCGATTCCTTCGTTAAGCAATGCCTCCAGACTGTCCTTCGTATAGGAATACAATGCCTTTTTCTTGTCTTCAAAACTTAAATTTTCCCAAGCCTTAGGTGCCTGCTGTTTAGCAGGATCTGCCCAGAAATCTGAATAATGGAAGTCTACTAGCAGCTTCATTCCATTTGCTGTCGCCCTTTTCCCTATTTCCTTCGCCTTTTCTAGATCATTGTTTCCGCCGCCATATCCCTTCCCGCTTAAATCATATGGGTCGTTCCAAATACGGACACGTACATAATTGACGCCTGATTCTGCCAATGTCTTGAAAATATCCTGCACTTGACCTTCTTCATTGTAGTACTTCACACCGCTGTCTTCTTGAGTAATAATGCTTGAAACATCTACTCCTTTAATGAAATCATCGTTCAAGCCATCGACTTTTTCAACGAAAATATCACTTTGCACGGGTTCACTTGCAACACCTTCCACCTTCTTAAGAGAAAAGCCGTCCAAATACCCCCAAGCATTCGACTGTCCTGAAATTTCAGCGCCAAACTCAAAGTCTGCTGCATCCTCAGACAACTCAAACGTCAAAGTGAGTGTCTCCCAATTGTTATACCCCTTTGTAGCAGCCTGACTTATTTTGTCCGCACTAGCAAACAGCATAACTTGTCCAGCTTCTTTATCTGCTCCACCCATTGATTGCACTGTTAATTCGTACTTTCCAGCAGGAAGGGTTTCAGCTGTTTGCTTGACTTTAAAGGTTTGTGCACCTGCATTATCTTTCATCCAATATTTCAAAGCATACTGACCTTCAGCAGGGTTAATCCAAGTATCTTCAGCATAAGCAAAATGCTGGACCTCAACCTGACTGTCATCTAATTCGTTAAAGCTCCAAGTACCATCTGCCCAGAAATCAGTTTCCATTCCACCATTCACTGCATAGCTGTTTTCTGCCGCTTTAGTATATGTCGGCATCAGACTCATCATCAATACTGCGATATATAACAGAGGAAGTATTTTCTTCCATTTACCGTATCTATTTTTCATCTAAATCACCTCAGTTCGAAAATTTAACACAAAAAAGAGAATACGAGGTACAGCGCAGTGCTTTATACAATCATCTTGTTAAAATGATGCATGATACTCCTTGCTGTTTGTACATCCTCGCATTCTCTGTTACCATATTAGTCCTTTATCAGTTCTACTATTCTCACTTCATACTTATCTAGCTTTATACTGCCATGAAGCTGTTCACCAGTAATTACATCCTTCACTTCACTGCCAAGGACTACCGGCTGTGTTTCTTCTGTAAAGTTCATAATAAACAGATATTCCTTGTCTTGATCTTGTCTTGCTTGAACAGATACTCCTCTGCCATGAGTTATTGCATACTCTGGCTTTAAAGACAACTCTTCAATCAGCTTGCCGTAAAACGCACGATGGAACTCATCATCTAATCGGCCGCCGATATAGTAAGCTTTTCCATTCTTATAAGAATTGCTTGTTACTGCTGCTTCCCCTGCATAAAAATCTTCTTGATAGACACCCTCCACATCAGCTGAGGCGATATTCAATACCGTCGCATAATCCTTAAGCACATAATCCTTGCCATCGTAGTGGACACTGTTAGTATCTTTCGGATAAAGCGTGTCTGTCTCAACCGGATTCAAACCGAACACCTCTTGAAGATCCGGGTGCCAGCCTTCCATATAAGTTAAGTCATGCTCATTCACGATGCCGCTTATATATGACATGATTAATGTACCGCCATTTGCCACATATTCTTTTAAGCGGCCGATCGTTTCCTCACTTGCTAAGTAGAGCATCGGTACAATTAACAGACGATATTTAGAGAAATCATTTTCCTTTGTAATAACGTCAACCGGAACATCCTGTTCCCAGAAAGTGCGGTAATGTTGCTGCAACGTCTGCGGATAACGCTTCGTGTCTAACCCATAGCCTTGGGCATCATTCAGCGCCCAGTTATTTTCCCAATCATACAGGATAGCTGTATCGGCGACACGGTTTGTACCTACAACCTCACTCAAGCCTTCAAGTGTAGTTCCGACTTTGGCAACTTCCTGGAACACTCGATTATCCGGACTGTTATCATGGTCCACAACAGCACCGTGAAACTTCTCTGATGACCCACGCGACTTCCGCCATTGGAAGTAAAGAATACTGTCCGAACCGTGTGCAACCATCTGCATGGAAGAAAGCAAATGCATGCCTGGACGTTTCGCCTTATTGACTTTATGCCAGTTGACAGCACTTGGAGTCGACTCCATCAGCAAAAACGGCTGCTCTTTTAAGCTGCGGAACAGATCATTGATGAAGCCTACCTTTACTGCTAAATCTGCAGTTGTTTCCCAATCATTATGCCACGCAGGATAAGCATCCCAGCTGATTACATCTACGTGTTTTGCAAACTTGCTGTAATCAAGGCTTTGGAATGGAATTAAGTCAAAAGTATCTGCCATCAGATTTGTTGTAATCGGGATATTGGGTGAAATCTCCTTAATTGGAACGATTTCATTTTCAAAAAAGTCAATCGTCTGGTCTGTTACAAACCGGCGCCAATCCAAGTTTAAACCGTGGACTGCATTTTCACCGATTGACGAAGGAGATTCAATCTGTGACCAATCGCTGTATGTGTGGCTCCAAAACGGCCCCCACCAAGCATCATTGACAGCCTTCAAGTTGTTGTCATATTTCTTTTTCAACCAGTTCCGGAAAGCTTCCTGGCATGTGTCACAATGACATTCTCCGCCGTATTCATTGGAAATATGCCACATAAGCAGTGCAGGATGACTGCCATATCTTTCTGCAAGCAGCTTGTTAATCTGCTGTGTCTTTTCTCTGTATACTTTTGAAGAGAAGCAATGATTATGACGGCCACCGTGAAGCTGCTTCTTTCTTTCACCATTTACTCGCAGCACCTCAGGATACTTATGGGACAGCCATGCAGGTCTAGCGCCGCTTGGTGTAGCCAAAATCACCCTGCCGCCAATTCCGTGAATTCTTTCAATCACCTCATCAAGCCATTCAAAATTATAGACACCTTCCTCCGGCTCCAGTGCGCTCCACGCAAAAATCCCAAGAGAGAAAGTGTTAGTGTGGGACAGCTGCATCAGCTTAATATCATCAGCCAATATGTCCGGACGGTCCAGCCACTGATCTGGGTTATAATCGCCGCCATGCAGCATAAATTTAGCATCTGTAACAAATGTCTTCTCTTTGTTTGCCATAAATGTCTCCTTTTTGTTTCATTATTTTAATTAACCTTTTGTTCCACCTGCAGTCAGACCTGATACAAAGTTCTTTTGCAGCAGGATAAAAATGATGGCAATTGGAATACTTATTAAAATTGCACCTGCGGCGAATGTTGTATAACTTGCACCCATCACTTCATTAACAAGATTATAAAGACCGATCGGCAAAGTGTAAGATTCAGGTGTACGTAAAATAGTAGATGACAATACGAAATCTCCTAAAGGTCCTGTGAATCCATTCATTGCAACTACGGCAATCATCGGTCTTGATAACGGCATGAGGATTTGCCAAAAAATTCTTGTATTGCTTGCGCCATCAATTTTGGCACTTTCGTCAAGGTCCATCGGTATGGAATCCATATACCCCTTCATTAGATACGTATTCATTGGTATTTGACCGCCTATATATAAAAGGATCAGCAGCCAATGACTGTTCATAAGCCCAAGAAGCTGCGCCAGCACGAATAAGGCAATTAACGCAGAGAACTGTGGAATCATTTGCAGCAGCAAAAACACTGTTAGTGCATTTTTTCTGCCTTTAAAGCGGAAACGGGAAAACGCATATGCTGTAAACGATACACTAATGACCGTTCCTATCATTGTAAAGATACTTATTTTAAGTGAGTTCATATACCAATTGGCATATTGCAGACTCTCTTTGCCTGCGAACAGCTCTTTATAATGATCCAATGTAGGATTACTCGGAATAATAGACGTACTGATAAGGCTGTTGCCAGGATTGAAGCTGGCCCCGATTGTCCAAAGCAATGGATAAATGATGATTACCGTCATAAAAGCTAAGATGCCATAGGAGACAAGGAGCCGAAAGAATTTTTTTTGCTTCATGTTTGTCTTCATCTCTTACGCTCCTTCTTTAAATGAATTTGTGCGTCTGAATTGCCATAGTGCAATTGCAATAACAAATACAGAAAGCAGTATTGTTAGTGCTGCTGCCAATGAGTATTGGCTTGATTGCATTGTCAGCTTATAAATCCACGATACTAAAATATCAGTACCGCCGGCTGTGGAACCTGGCACCGCAGGACCGCCGCCATTAAATAGGTAGATAATGTTAAAGTTATTAAAATTGAACGTAAACTGTGTGATGATGATAGGAGCCATCGCGATTAAGATCATCGGCATTGTTATATGCTTGAACTTAGCAAAAATGCTTGCACCATCAATAGTTGCCGCTTCATATAAGTCGTCCGGAATGGACTGAAGCACCCCTGTTGTTACAAGGAAGATATATGGGAAACCAAGCCAGCCCTGCATTAAAATTAACGCAACTCTCGACCAGCCAGCATCTGTCAGCCACGGTATCGGACCAATTCCCAATGCTGCCAATATATCGTTGTTTATAGCACCAAAGCTGTCATTAAACAATCCTGCAAAAATCAAAATTGTAACAAAACCAGGTACTGCCCATGGCAATACAAGAATAGTGCGGAAAAATTTCTTAAAACGAATTTCCTTTTGGTTAACAAGCACCGCTAATCCAATGCCAATGCTAACTTGCACTGTCGAGGCAACAATTGTCCAGACAACCGTCCATGCAAGTACATCAAAGAATGTAGAACGCCATATATCTACTGTGAAAATTTCTGCGAATGTTTTTAATCCAACCCAATCCGTTAAATGCGCCGGCGGAGAATGATACAGGTCATAATTCGTAAAGGCTAACGCAAAACTGAAAAGTATCGGAAAAATTACGGCAAATATTAAGATGAATAAGGAAGGTCCGCTCACAAGGTAAGGATATCCTTGCGAAATCAGATTATGGTATTGTTCTTTCAAAGAGCTTAATTCCATGTTTTCATCACGTAACTTACCATTCCTAAAGGCGTCTCTTAGGTTGAAATAATACACTGCCAACCCGAAACATGTTACTATAATGGCGATGATTCCTTCAGCTAAAAGGAAAATTGAGTTATCACGAGGCACCTCTGTACCTAAAGTAAAGATTCCCCAAAAACCCATGTTGAGTAAATCTCCAAATACTAAAAAGAACATAATGCCTGTTATAAGATACAGGAGCCCCTTAACCCATTGCCTGTTATAGAACTGCCCTGCTCCTGGAATAATTGATAGAATAAGAGCTTTATTGCGATGTTGCACCTTTTTCACCCCTTAATTATTCGACTTTATGTAGTGAGCCGGAATTATACAGTGCCAAACAATTAATGTTTGGCACCGACTTTTTATTTTAGTTGCTGCTATGCTTTGCTTCAATTTGTCCTTTTACTGTCTCGACCGCCTGATTCAATGCATCTTTCGGCTCCGCTTTGCCTGTTGCAATTGTCTGCAGCGCAGCATCAACTGGTGTCCAAACCTCATTCATTTCTGGAATATTCGGTGTCAGTTCAGAGAATTGAGACTGTTCAGCAACCGCTTTGGAAACTTCACTTTCCTTCACAGCCGGATCGTCAGCTAATGCCTGTACAGCTGGTACTTCCTGTGTCAATTCAAATCGTGTTTTTGAATTTTCTTCATTTGTTAAGTACACCGCAAGCTTTTCAGCAAGCTCTGCGTCTTCGGAATAAGTGCTGACATTGTAGCTTTTCACGCCAATGAATGCACTCATATTTTTGCCGTTAGAAAGCTCAGGCAATTTCACAACTCCATAGTTGATGCCTGCTTTTTTGAATGGCTCCACATTCCAAGGGCCAGAAATAATGGCAGCCGCTTTTCCTTCTGTAAAGAGAGATTCAAGCACGTTTATTCCTTGCTCGCCGATAATTCCTGCTGGGAATAGACCTTCTTTATAGAACTTCTGAATGTATTCTGCCCCTTCTAATGAACCTGCATTGTTTAAACCAATATCATCAGGTTTATAGGCACCGCTTTCATCTTCTCCAAAAATATATCCACCGTAGCCGCTCAACACGCTTTGGGCATAATAGATTTGGTCAAATAAAGCAAGGAAGCCGTATTTGTCTCCAGATGTATTTTGCTTGGAATATTCATACCATTCATCTAATGTTTTTGGCAGTTCGTCTTCTGAAATCAAATCTTTGTTATAATAAAGAACTGTCGTTTCTACTGCCTTTGGCAAACCGTATACTTTACCGTCTACTAATTGTGATTGAAGCGCAGACTCCGTGTAGATGGATTTTGTGCTTTCATCTACAGCAAGCTCTTTAATGAGCCCTTCTGTAACAGCCGTTCCGATTTGGTCGCCAGCCATTGTTAAAACATCAGGACCAGTTCCTGCAGGACCGTCTAGACGTAAATCCTCGATTTGTTGTGCGTATGGTTTTTCCACAACTTTAACTGTGACATCATTTTCTTCTTCAAACTTAGCAACGATGTCTTTAATTCCTGCGCCCTTTTCAATATCTTCCCAGACTAATAGATCGTAGTCTTTATTAGATGAAGCTTTCTGTCCGCTTGAACCTTCGCTATCTTGAGGTCCGCAAGCTGCTAGGGATAAAGTTAATGCAATGCCTCCAATCAGGCTCAAATACTTTCTAGACTTTTTCATATATAGGACATCCTTTCCAATAGTTTTCCTAATTGCACCAATTGATGTGAAAGCGTTTCACTAAAAACAATATAGCATCGGCAAAGAAATATGTAAACAACTATTTTACTTTATTAAGTAAATTTTTTTACGAAACTATTTTTCTCCTCAAAAAAAGCAACACTATTTTAAAGTGTTGCTTTCATAAGTATGGATAAGTACAATATTTTCACCAAAACAGGGAAAATAATTTCCGGGAGGAGCCTTATCGGCTTGTGTGAGGGTCTCAGACTATCTCGCTAATACCGTAGGAGTCTCACCGCTTACGCTCCAATTAACCCCTTTACTGAATAAAAAATCGCTTTAGCTTAATTCGTGCTTCTTCTGATAATCAGTTCTGAGCCTAAATACAATGTTTTAACAACTTTTCTTTTCTCTACTACCCTCTCTAACAAAAGTGTAATTGCGTTCTTGCAAATTTCCTTCATATCGATATGAAAAGTCGTCAGTGGAGGTGATACATATTTTGCGATGCTGATATTGTTAATGCTAATAATACTGACTCTGTTCGGGATGGATATTCCATGCTCATTCAGTGCCTGCAGGCAGCCTACTGCAATCGGATCAGCGGCCGTGAAGAAAGCAGTCGGCATATCATCACCGAGTTTTTTTATGGCCCTGCTCATTAAGGTATAGCCGTTTTCCACCGAAAATCCCCTTCTGCAGAAAATGTACTTTTCGTTAAAAAGCCCTCTTTCTTCCATGATCTCACGAAAGATTTTTTCCCTGATATCCATTTCGTCTTTATCGGAATCAGGATTATGGTAAGTACCGCTTATTAAACCAATTTCCTTATGCCCCTTTTCCATTAAGAAATCGAGTGTTTTTTTAGTGATTTGTGCCAAATCAGGCCGAACAGAATCAAAATGGTCAGGATCAGGTGTAGTGTCAATAAATACTCCGTTCGCTGTAATACTTCTTAAATAGGCTAACTCCGGTTCGGTAAATGAGCCAACAGCGATAAATCCTTCTATTGTATCTGGAATGATGTCGATTCCTTCTGATATTTTATATGTAGACATTTCAATATTTGCTTTCTTTGCTGATTTTTCAATTTCAATCCGCATCTCCTTGAAGTAGATATCTTCAAGCTCTTCTGTATCTGTGAGCCAATATAAAAAAGCGATATTTTTAACAAGCGGCCTCACTGTTTTTTTACGATAATTGAGCTTTTCTGCCACTTCATAGATTTTCTCTCTTGTCTCATCTGGGACAGATAAGCTCTTATCGTTGTTTAATACACGGGAGACAGTCGAAACCGAAAATCCTGATTCTTCTGCGATATCTTTAATGGTAGCCATTTTTTACCTCCATACCTTTATCATTGCCAATTTCAGTTATGTAATGAACTTTTACAGTTCTTTTTTATCAGTAAATTTTTTTACTTATTTTTTACTAAATTATATTAAATAATAATGATGATGTAAACTGTTTTTTCGAAATGCCGCGAATTTAAACATTTAGGATATTTTTTATTGCGTCCTTTGCAGAATAGTAGTAATCTGAACATAGACTTAATTAAATTAATTAACAAAGTTAAAACAGTCGATAACAGGAGGCTATTATGAATACAAATTATCCTTTACTTGAAACTTATCAGTCTATTTTTTCTACAGATGCTACACCTCGGAAGTTCTTTGCACCTGGAAGAATCAATCTGATTGGCGAGCACACTGACTATAACGGCGGCCATGTCTTCCCTGCTTCCATCTCTTATGGAACTTACGCTCTAGCGACAAAAAGGGAGGATTCTGTCTTTCGTTTCTATTCCGTAAACTTTTCTGACAGCGGTATCATTGAATGTGACCTGTCTTCATTAGCCTATGATAAAACTCATGACTGGGCGAATTATCCGAAAGGCATGATTCATCATTTACTAGAAGCTGGCTTTAAAATTGATTCTGGTGCAGATATATTATTTTACGGCGACATTCCAAACGGGGCCGGCCTCTCTTCTTCTGCTTCTATAGAGCTTGTGACAGGCGTCCTACTACAAGGGCTGTTCGACCTTCCAATTGAACGTATTCCGATGATAAAGCTCGGGCAAAAAGTTGAAAACAACTACATTGGTGTCAACAGCGGGATAATGGACCAGTTTGCAATTGGGATGGGGAAAAAAGATTCTGCTATTCTGCTAGACTGTCAAACACTAGAATATAAGTATGCACCAATCAAGTTGGCAAACCATGTAATTATGATTATCAATACAAATAAGCAGCGGACCCTTGCCGGTTCAAAATATAATGAACGCCGCTCCCAATGTGAAGCTGCCTTAAGCGACCTAAAGACAGAGCTGCCTATTGAAAGCTTAGGGAACCTGACGGTGGAGGAGTTCGAAAATGCGAAACATCTTATAAAGGATCCTGTAAACCTGGTGCGCGCAAAGCATGCAGTCTATGAAAACGCTCGTACATTGGAAGCGTTATCTGCATTGACCAATGGAGATCTTAATAAGTTTGGTGAGTTAATGAATCAATCTCATGTGAGCTTAAAAGAAGATTATGAGGTTACTGGAACAGAGCTCGATACGATTGTAGAAGCAGCATGGAATCAGGCTGGCGTTGTTGGTGCCCGTATGACTGGTGCTGGATTCGGTGGTTGTGCAATTGCGATAGTGGAAGAAGACAAAGCAGAGGATTTTAAGAAGAATGTTAATGCTATTTATCAGGAAAAAATTGGTTATGAAGCGTCCTTTTATAAAGCTGCTATCGGTGACGGAGCAAAAGAAATCTAAAAAGGTGGGTTATTTATGAGCATTTTAGTTGTAGGCGGGGCAGGCTATATCGGTTCACACGCTGTGCATCAGCTGCATGATCGTGGAGAAAAAGTGGTTATTATTGATAATTTAGAGACTGGCAACAAACAGGCTATTCATGCTAATGCAAGTTTTTATGAGGGAGATATTCGTGATGTCGATTTCCTTCACTCTGTTTTTGCGAGTGAGTCTATCGATGCAGTCATTCATTTTGCTGCAAGTTCACTTGTTGGCGAATCAATGGAAAACCCGCTTAAATATTATGATAACAATGTTCACGGAACACAAATTCTGCTTGAAGCAATGGTTAAATATAATGTGAAGAATATTGTATTCTCCTCTACAGCAGCAACCTATGGCGAGCAGGAAGCTTCCCCAATCACGGAAGATATGGCAACAAACCCGGCTAATCCATATGGAGAAACGAAGCGGGCTATGGAAAGAATGATTGAATGGGCGGATAAGGCTTACGGCATAAAGTATGTTTCTCTGCGTTATTTTAATGTAGCAGGCGCAAGACAAACTGGAGAAATTGGAGAAGATCATGATCCAGAAACGCATCTTATTCCAATTATCCTGCAGGCCGCGTTAAACAAGCGCCCATCGGTTACCATTTATGGTGATGACTATAACACACCAGACGGTACATGTATTAGGGATTATATTCATGTGGAGGATCTCATAGACGCCCATCTATTAGCATTGAAATATTTACAACAAGGCGGTAAAAGCGATATTTTTAATCTTGGCAGCAGCCAAGGATTTTCCGTTAAGGAGCTTGTCGATACAGCTCGATCAATAACAGGCAAGGAAATCCCTGCTGTTATTGGCCCCCGCCGTGCCGGTGATCCAAGCACTTTGATCGCAAGCTCCACTAAAGCACGTGAGATTCTTGGATGGAATCCTGGTCGTACTTCCATTGAAGAGATTATGAAAGATGCCTGGAACTGGCATTTGTCCCATCCGGAAGGATACAAGAAGGAAGTGGCCAGATGATTTATGCTTATATTGAAAAACTTCTCCAAAAAGCAGAGGAAGCAGAACTAATTGAACCTGCGGATGTCATTTACGCAAGAAATCAAGTAATGCAGCTTTTCAAACTGGAATCTTTTCCAGAAACAGCTGTTGAGAAACTGCCAGATGCCCTTTCTATCCATGATTTAATTGACTGGCTCGTTTCCTATGCTGCAGACCAAGGTATCATCGAGAACTTAATAGACATAAAGGATATTTTCGGCGCTAATTTAATGAATTGTTTTGTTGCCCGTCCTTCAGTTGTAAGGGAGACATTTTACAATAGATATAAGGAATCACCTGGAGCCGCAACAGATTTTTTCTATAAATTAAGTAAAAACAGCAACTATATTCAAATGAACAGAATAAAAAACAATATTTCTTATAAAATCGATACAGACTACGGCGTTATGGATATCACTATCAACTTATCAAAGCCTGAAAAAGATCCCGAGGAAATTAAGCGGGAACGTGCTATGAAGAAGGACGTCCATTATCCTAAATGCCTGCTTTGTAAAGAAAACGAAGGATATTCAGGCCGTATTGGTCACCCAGCCAGATCGAACCATCGGGTCATTCCAGTCGAGCTTGGCGGCGAAACGTGGAATCTCCAATATTCACCGTACGTTTATTATAATGAGCACAGCATCGTGTTTTCAGATGAACACAGGGATATGAAAATTGACCGTAATGCCTTTGCAAGACTGCTGCTTTTCACCGAGAAATTCCCTCATTATTTCATCGGTTCCAATGCAGACTTGCCGATTGTAGGCGGCTCTATTCTTAGTCATGATCATTATCAGGGTGGTTCTTATGAATTTGGCATGACGAATGCAGAGGACAGCTTCCGGTTTTCATTAAAGAATTTTCCCGAGATCGCTGCGTCTGTTCTTAAATGGCCAATGTCAGTGATCAGGTTACAAGGTAAAAACATCACAGATCTAGTCAACGCTGGAGAGCTAATTTTGAAGACCTGGAGAAACTATTCTGATAATGAAGCAAACATTCATGCATTTACAGAAAAGGTTCCTCATAATACAATTACTCCGATTGCAAGAATTCGAAACGGGTCTTTTGAGCTTGACCTTGTTTTGCGAAATAATCGGACGACAGCTGAGCATCCGCTGGGTATTTTCCATCCTCATGCTGATGTTCATCATATAAAAAAGGAAAACATCGGCCTGATTGAAGTAATGGGGCTTGCAGTCCTTCCGCCCCGCTTAAAGGATGAGCTGGGTGAAATCACTAAGCTTTTACTCGGAGAAGAGAATGCAGTTAAGGATTATCATCAGGAATGGGCTGCTGCTATTGTCCATGATTACGGCACAATCTCCTCTGTGTCTGAAGCAGAACTAATCGTCCAAAAAGAGCTGGGTAAAAAATTTGTAAGAGTGCTTGAAGATGCTGGAGTCTTTAAAGAAAAACAAGCATTCCAGCGTTTTCTCGATACATTGAATTAATATTAACATGAAAAGCTGAACCGGCATTCGGTTCAGCTTTTTAACTTTGATCAAATAGCTCGACGAGCAACAAAGATACTGCCCCTAATACAGTTGCATCATCCCCCAGGCTTGTTGTCATCACTTCTGTTTTTGCTGCTTCTTTCGTCAATGCTGTTCTTTCGATTTTTTTTTGGATCGCAGGCAGTAAAAATTGCCCGCTTTTCATGACTCCGCCGCCCAAGACGATTTTATCAGGATTCAGCAAATGTATTAAATTCGTCAAGCCGATTCCGATCATTTCACCGATTTGCACAAGGAAGTCGATATGTATCTCGCTTCCAGTTTGTGCCAAAGCGAAAATTTCCTCCCCGCTTATCCGCTCACCGTGAAAATCAATTGACATCTCTTGTATTGCGTTTCCGCTCACTAATGTTTGCAGGCAGCCCTGATTTCCGCATTCACATACTGCACCATGGAGATCAATGGTCATATGTCCGAATTCTCCAGCTATTCCCTGTGCTCCATGATGAAGTTTGCCATTTAAAACGAGTCCAGCCCCGACGCCTCTGCCTATGTTTATTGCCACCATGCTGTTGACATCGCCATGTCCGCCAAACCATGATTCTCCTAATGCCATTGCCCTTGCATCATTTTCGACCTTCAGAGTCAGGCCGAACTCTTCCTCGAGCAGCTCTTTGACACGAATATTGCGTAAACTTATATTCGGAGCAACAAGCACCTCTCCTGCCTGTACATCCACAACACCGTGCATTGCCATGCCAATACCGATAACTTGCTCCTTATCGATGCCCGAACAGGCAAAAAGACCGAAGACAGCCTGCTTTAATGTTTCCACAAACTGCTCATTTGTTAGAGGCAACTGTAATACGGCTGTGTTCCTATAATAGATCTTACCTGTTAAATCTGTAAGCACACACTCGACTGTTTCAGGCCCGGCATCCACACCAACCGCAAAGAAAGCTTTACTATTAATATGAAGCATTGTTGGTTTGCGACCGCCGCTCGATTCACCCAGCATACTTTCAATCACAAGCCCTTCTGTAATCAGCTCCTTGACAATACTGCTGACAGTCGGCGGAGTTAAGCTTGTTTCCTTTGCGATTTGAGCCCTCGAGATTGGCTCTGACATCCTGATTTTGTTAAGGATGATCGTCTTGTTAACAGACTTCATCCATTGAAAACTGCCACGCTCCACGAAAAAATCCTCCATCTAAAAAGTCCTTATAATTATATACCCTCATTATACCATAACAGCCTGTGACCGCCTTTATTCTCAGGCGGCCACAGGCTATTTTAATAGTATGGATTTAAGTGAATTAGCACTTCTTCAATATTATCATGCTTTTTCATGAGCTTTTTCTTAATTTCTCGCGAGAGATCATGGCCTTCCTTAATTGTCTTGTCATGATCAATAGAAATCCGCAAATCGACAAGCACATAATGCCCATGTTCTCGTGCCCTGATCCTGTCTATTCTTTTCACCTCTGAAAATGAAGAAATGATTTGCTTATAATCATTTAATATGGCTGAATCAATATTGCGTTCGAGCAGTATATCAAAAGCCTCTTTCAGCATTTCCTTCGAGATTCTGAAAATTAAATATGCCACAATGATACTCGCAACTTTATCGCCAAACAGCAAAATTTTTATCCCGAACTTATCTCCTATAATAGAGAGAATAACACCCACTGCTGCTGCTATGCTTGCGACAATATCAGCTTTGTGATCGTATGCAATTGCCTCGATCGCTTTGCTTTTTTGGTTATTAGCAATTTTCATACTGTACCTGTATAAGTATACCTTTGTCCCATATGAAATGATGGCAATCCACATAGCAAGTATATTCGGCGCTGTAATCGGGTGAAAAAATCCAATAACTGCTTCATACACCACGTATAAAGACACAGCAAACAAAACAATACCGACAATTCCGGAAACAATGATTTCTGCCTTTCCATGTCCATATGGATGTTCTAAATCTGCGGGTTTGTTCGCAATTTTAATGACAAATAATACAATAACAGAAGCAAACACATCTGCAGCGGAATGGATACCATCTGCAAAAACTGCATCACTGTTCGCAGCCCAGCCGACTACTAGTTTCCCTATCGTTAATATAACATTGCTTATAACGCTTATCCAAGCAACTTTCTTCGCAATTCGTTCTCTTGTCGACAAAGCAATACTTCCCCTCTAAAAAAATCACCTTTGTATCTTAACAAACACAAACCTTATGGGTCTAGAGAAAAATTGTTGGTTATTGCCACAACTATTCGCCTAGCCAAAATGTTAATGCTTATTAAGTTCCCTTTTATTTTACGCAGGAGCCATAAGAAGACGTGATACTCTTTACCATTCATTATTGGAGAATTTTATCAATTTGAAACGGAGGAATCGTTTATTGTAAGAGGGATTATTGCCGCCGGCTACTTAAGGAAGTTGGCGGCAATAATCAAAGGCTTATTTAGAAATGAACATTTGTGTCCAATAATGCCCTGATGCATAATATCCTACACCTATTTGAGTGAAGGAACTGCTCAGAATATTTGCCCTATGGCCGCTTGAATTCATCCAAGAATTCACGACTTGCTGTGCTGTTGTCTGCCCTTTTGCAATATTCTCACCAGCTGATCTATAGCTGATTCCATATGCTTTCATCATATCGAAAGGTGACCCGTAGGTTGGACTAGTATGACTGAAATAATTCTTTTGTGCCATATCCATGGACTTGTCTCTTGCTACCCTTGATAATTCCCAGTTCTCTGTTAGAGGAGCGAGACCCGCTTTTTGTCTTTCAATATTACACAAGCGGATTACTTCACGTTCTACAGTTTTTACAGAATCGATATTGGGGATGCTCAAACTTTGGCCGGGATATATAAGACTTGGGTTTTTAATTTGGGGGTTAGCTCCAATAATTTCCCTTAAGCCTATTTGATATTTAACAGCTATTTTCCACATAGAATCTCCGCTTTTGACTGTATATGTATCAGCAAAAGCCATTGTAGGAATAGCAAATAAACATAGAAATGCCATTAAAAGTTTTTTCATGTTTTTTCACCTCCTTATCGATGATAAGATGCGTCTTTTTCGGTAAAAATATACAAAAAAAATACACACTCATCAAGCATACTAAAGGAAAATAGATAATATTTTGGTGACATTTTGGTTATTTAATGATAATATTATGGTATCTTAAATCTATAGCATTGGGGAGGATAACATGCCGTTAATACGATTCGATATGTATGAAGGAAGATCTGAAACAGAAATAAAAAAAATACTTGATGTATCTCACCGTGTCATGGTAGAAGCATTTCAAGTGCCGGAAAGAGACAGATATCAGATTGTTTCCCAGCACAAACCCTATGAAATGGTTATTGAGGATACAGGGCTCGGTTTTTCTAGAAGTGAAAATGTCCTGATAATCAGTGTTACAAGCAGACATCGGACAGCTGATGAGAAGCAGACTTTCTATAAAAGCTTAACAGAAGAGCTTGAACGCCAATGCGGGGTTACTCCAAATGATGTTATGGTGTCCTTTACGATAAACAATGATGAAGATTGGAGCTTTGGATTTGGGGAAGCTCAGTTCTTGACTGGTAAATTGACATAACAAAAAGGGGCAGAATTAATTCTCTGCCCCTTTTTATTTCGATGATTATCTTTCAATTTTCTCTGCATGATATAATTCTGCTTCAAGCGGTGCTGCCAAATACTCGCCTGCTTTTGAAACAAAACCTTGGAAATGGCTGCTTTTGTTGTGGCTTTCGATAGCAGCTTGGTCCTTCCATCCTTCAATCATTAGATATGTGTTTTCTTCTTCCACACTTTTCACAAGGTTATAGGAAACATTTCCTTCTTCTGCTTGTGATGCTTTAACTAATGCTTGTACCTCTTCTAAAAATGCTGCTTCTTTACCTTCTTGTAATTTCAGTTTCGCATGAATGATGAACATAATTATTTCCTCCTTATATTGGGACAGCTATTGTTGGCAATTGGCCAAACATATCTGCACTTTTAATCGTCTAAACTATTTTATATTTCTACCGTAGACACATTTTTACTCAAGCGTGAAAGCATATTCAGCAATTTTTCCTGCTCGTTCAAACTAAAGCCGCTTAACGTCTGTTCAATAAAACTCTTTTTTGCCTGAAGGGAAACAGTAATTTCCTCCCGGCCTCCTTCTGTTAAGCTTACTAATGTGACACGGTTGTCCTCTGCTTTTTTGCGCCTTGAAATAAGCTGTGCTGCTTCAAGCTGTTTCAAATGCCTTGTTACCGCAGCATTATCGATGTTTACTTCTTTCTGCAGGGCACTCTGGCTAATCTCATCAGCATTATAAAGGCAATGCAGGATTTCAATCCTTGTCGGACTGGAACCTAGACATGATTCAAATTTTGAGTTTACACTATTATTCAGCTTTTGCAGCTGATAAAAAATCTGTAGCTGTATGACGCAGTCATTACTCATGGAATTCTCCTTCCAAACAATTACTTGACATGTCAATAATTGATACATCAAATATAAACCTATTTTCCCCAATTGTCAAAGAATTAATTCAAAAAAAAACCGCTTCTTTAACAGAAGCGGCTTTTAGCAGTAGTTACTGCGGTGAGCCAACTACTCGGCTCCCCCTTCTTACAAGGCCGTAGTAAGACAACAACGCTAAAAAGCTTGCAAGAAACATGATTACTCCCATTGGAATGGCTGTATGCTCTCCAGCAATTCCCACTAGCGGAGCTGATATTGAGCCTAATATAAATGGAAGTAAACCTAGCAATGCAGATGCACTGCCTGCGATATGACCTTGTGTTTCCATTGCCAACGAAAAAGATGTGGTTGAAATAATTCCAATGGAAGACACAAAAAAGAAAATGGGAATAACAATTGCCAATAATGGTGCTTGAAGTAAAAGGGCAACAAATAAAGTAATTCCTGAAAGATTGGCAATAAGGAGACCTATTTGTAAAAAAGTTCTCTCAGATACAGTATCTGCAAACCTGCCGACAAGCTGAGAACCGATCATTAAGGCAATTCCATTCATTCCAAACAGCAGGCTGAATGTCGTTGGAGATACTCCATAAATATTTTGATAAACAAATGGTGTACCAGAAACATAAGCAAAAATTCCTGCTACAATAAATCCCTGTGTGAGTGCATACCCTCTGAATTGGCGATCCTTAAGAAGGGAACCGAAATTCCTTAAGATTTGCCCTATATTACTAGGCACACGCTTTTCAGGTGGGAGTGTTTCCTTAAGTCGTAAAGAAACAGTAAGAGATAAGATTACTCCTACAAATGCAAGCACAAGGAAGACGATGTTCCAATCTCCAAAACGAAGGATCGTACTCCCTGCAACAGGAGCCAAGATTGGTCCTAAATTATTGACAAGCATCAATAATGCAAAGAATTTCGTCAGTTCTTTTCCGCTGTATACATCACGAACAACTGCCCTTGAAATAACAATCCCGCCAGCAGCAGAAAAACCTTGGACAAAACGTGCTGCGATAAAAAAGTAAATATTTGGTGCAAAAGAACAAATGACAGAAGCGATTAAGTAAACAATCAGGAAAATAACTAAAGGTTTTCTCCGTCCAATTACATCACTCATCGGCCCTATTACTAGCTGGCCTGCACCTAAACCTAGCAGACAGGTAGTCAAACTGATTTGGACTAGTGAGGCTGTCGTTCCATAATCCTCCACAATGGTCGGGAAGGAGGGCAGGTACATATCGATTGTAAGCGGACCTAAAATGGCCAGTGAGCCAAGTAGGAATGCTAACCGTAGCCTTTTATTTCTTTCCAGTAAATCGGACAAAATCTTTCCACCTTCCTTAATTTAAATGAACTATAACTTAATCATAACTTGATATCCTCCCTTTGAATAGCTGAAATCAATATTTTCAGTTAAAATATTTCTATATACTAAACAATACCCTAACCTTCGGTAATTTCCCCTGTCAACAAGGACTCGTTAATGTTTGTTCCCTGAACCCATTTTTTGAAATCCACTTCTAATATTTGAGTGCTTTTTGCAAGTGCAGTCTTGATTATTGCTTGTTTGAAGGAATAGGAAAAAGTATGAATGGTTCCGAAGTAGTCCTTATAATCGGTAAAAAACAGTGGTGATGACTCTTCACTGAAATGTTCGAATATTTCTGTCTGATCCCAGCAATTCCCTTTAAGCCTTTCCAAATACGCTTGCCTCTGAAGTGACCCTGCGATATTTGATCGGTTTTTCAGAATCATTTCCTTATGCTTAAAATGATTTGTACAGGCGAGTGCTCCTTCCCCCAAAAGAACTTTGACTTTCTCCGGACTTGTTTCCACAGTTGCCATATTACCTTTCTCATCACCAATTGAAAAATTATAGCATGCCGCATGAGGGATTATTTTCAACAAACAGACTGCCTCTTCTACGGTTGAACAGGTATCCAGTACTATTCTGCAACTTAACCAAGGAGACACCCCTTTTTTATACCCTTCATTGCTGACAAAATGAAATCCAATTACAAGCCCTTTTTCGTTTACGCCGTCATGCCTTCCGAGCAGCTGCAAATTATAACCTGCAGAAGCGAGATTACTATTGGTTTGAATCATGGAAAAAATGCCATCATATAAAAGTGGAGAAAAATCGTAGTTCCTCGTATATACACCATTTTCAATATAAGTTGTACAGCCCATCGCTTTTGTCATTGGAACATCATAACCGCTAAAACAGGCTGCAGCTGTCCTGTAGCTGATTTCAAGCTTCTCAGCCAAACCTTGAAGCTCTTCTAAAAGATGCGGAGCAAGTTCCGAGTAGACAGATTCCATGTTTTTCCAATCTATTTCTTTTTTTGTCGTTTGTCTATACCTATCCAGTAAATCGGGGTGTTTCGTTAAGAAATTTCCATAAAATTTGCCGATATCATAAGAATTCTTTCTCAGCTGCCAAATATAAGCCTTCAAAGTTGTCATTTATATGCCCCCTAAACTAAAATGTAGCAGAGCAATTATTCGCTGCTATAATAAATAGTTTATATCCGAGGAACTTTAAAGACCTGTCAATTCTTGCTCATTAATAACAGAAAATCTCTTTTTAGTGTCAAGAGGAGGCTTGCATCATTTAGTAAGGAGTTAAAAGGGAAATGAACAACAGTGGAAGATTTGAAATTGAAGTGAATTCATCAGCCAAATCAATTGATATGATTATTGCCGGCACTTATACACCTGAGAAGGTAAAGGAATTTCTTGCTGAATACGCATTACAGGTAAATAGCATCCCATCAAATGAGTACACGTTAAGAATTAACTGTTTAGACATTGATGTGCTGACACAGTCAATGATTCCTTACATGGAATGCTGCTTCCGATTTTATCAGGAAACAGGATGTAAAAGTATGATCCTGATTATTAATAAAAGTCCGATGCTCAAAATGCAATTTAATCGTATCATTAAAAAAACTGGTTTCGTGAATGCTGCCATATTGGAGGTTTAACCTAAATGTATATGGAAGCATAATAAAAAGGCAAAGCAGCATTGCTACCTTGCCTTTTTGGGATCCCCATTTTATACTTTAAACTTCCGAATAAGCTCTTGAAGACTTTCCGCAAGATTTGCTAGAGAAGAGGACGATGCAGCAATCTCTTCCATTGAAGCCACTTGCTCTTCTGTTGCGGCTGACACATTTTCAGTATTTGCTGCCGCCTCCCCTGCCATAGTATTTACTTCCATTACAGAAACATTAATAACTTCTGTGTTATCCTTTAATTCTTTTAGTGATGTGAACACTTCTTCAAACAATCTGACTAAATCTAGAACAGATACTTCTATTTTGCCAAACGATTCCCCGGCATTTTGCACAATGTTTATCCCTAAATCTACTTCCTTTTTCGCGGATGACATCGATTGGATTGTGACTCTCGTATCAACTTGAATTTGTCCGATAAGACTTGTGATTTGTTCTGCAGATTGGGCAGACTGTTCAGCCAGTTTTCTTACTTCATCTGCAACGACAGCAAATCCTTTGCCTTGCTCACCTGCTCTTGCTGCTTCAATTGCAGCATTAAGCGCAAGCAAGTTTGTCTGTGAAGAGATGTCTGTAATTGCCTTTGTGATTTCTCCGATTTCCTTAATACGGCCTTCTAACGTATCAATCGACATCGCCAGATTACCAACATTCGTATTGATTGAATTCATTTGTGCAGTTACTTCCTCAATGTTTTGCAGCCCTTCTTTTGACGCTTCAGCTGTAGACGTTGCTGTATATGCTACTTTTTCGGCGTTTCCAGAGATTTTTTCCGTGTTGGCTGTCACATTGCTGATTCCCTCCGAGCTTGATGCCATTAATCTCATCTGATCCTCTGAACTTGCTGCAAGTTCCTGTATTGTCTCGGAAATATGCTCACTTGCTTTGCTGCTTTCCTCCGAGCTTGCACTTAATTCCTCAGAAGAGGAAGCGAGAGCTTGAGAAGTTTCACCGATTGTTTCAACAAGTTCTTTAATTCCGTCTGCCATACTATTGAAGCTAGCTGACAGGAAGCCTACTTCATCTTTGGAAGCATATTCAGCTCTTCCAGAGAAATCACCATTTTCACCTTTTTCCATTAAACTCTTTAGCTTCTTAATTGGATTTGCAATTGTTCTAGAAATATATAAACCGAATAATACAGACAGCACTAAGAACACTGCAATAATGCTGATGGAAAGCACTAGTGTTGTATCGTAATTATCTTTGTTTTCCTGGGCAATTTTGCTTGCCTGATCCTCATTAGCCTGTTGTAATGATTCCAGAAGATCTGTCATTTCTTCCCGTTTTGTTATTACTTGTTCGGAATAAAGACGATATGCTTCGGCATTTTTGTTATCTATTGCAAGTGCAAGGGCTTCATTTGTTGTTTCGCTGACATCAGTCAGTAATTGTTTATACTTATCAAGCGCAGTTTTTTCCTCTGAGGATAAATCCAGCTGTTCTAATTTGTTTATATATTGATCCATTTCATCTCTTGTTTTCGTAAACAGCTCGTTAAGCTGACCATTTCTTGACTCATCCTCATTTAACATCAGCTCCAAGACAAACCGATCAGTCGCCTGATCATCGCTCACAATTTTAGCTACCCATGTATTGGGAATTAGGCGGTCATTATACATTTCATCTGATCCGTCAGCCATTTTTTTCATGCCATTGATAGCGTAGAAGCCGACTGTAATTAATGAGATTGCGCTAAATACAATAATCATTAATATTTTTATAGAAATTTTACTGTTTGTAATCCATTTCATGCCTTTCTCTCTCCTCATTTATTATTTATATCCCCTAATACCTGTATCGTCCAACTAGCTATAAATAATTAGTTCTTCTTAAAATTTATTATTCTTGCAATTAATCGACAAATTCTCTATAATATTTGTTTCTATTTTGATGCTTATTATTGGAAATCGCTTACACAAATTGTTTACAATGGAATAGTAGAGGGAATTAATCAATAGGCAGATACGACTATGAATCTATTTAAGAGGTGAGCTTATGAAAAAATTGAATTGGGCAATCCTTGGACCTGGTACTATTGCTGCAGATTTTGCAGGAGCTTTGCAAGATATTCATGGAAGCATATATGCAGTCGGTTCACGTACATTAGAAAAAGCAGCAAAGTTTGCGAAGAAATACAATATTTCAAAAGCATATGGAAGTTATGAGGAAATGCTTCACGATGACAACATCGATGTTGTCTATATTGCAACCCCACACTCTAACCACTACGAATACATCATGAAATGTCTAGAAAACAATAAACACGTCTTTTGTGAGAAAGCAATTACTGTCAGCTCGGACCAGCTGCTTGAAGCCGTAAGCTTGGCCGAAGAAAAAAAGCTTGTATTAGCAGAAGCAATGACCATTTACCATATGCCACTATATAAAGAGCTACATCATCGAATTGCTTCAGGCTGTATTGGCAAATTGAAGATGGTAAATGTACTCTTTGGCAGCTCTAAGGAAGATGATCCTTCAAACCGCTTTTTTAATATGGAGCTAGCAGGCGGTGCCTTGCTTGATATTGGTACATACGCACTATCATTTGCAAGGTCATTTCTCTCCAGTCAGCCTCATGAAATTCTGACAACAGTAAATAAATACTCAACAGGTGCAGATGAACAATCAGGCATTATCCTTAAAAACAAAGAGGACGAAATGGCTGTCGTCACACTTGCTATGAGAGCTAGAACGCAAAAGCTAGGAATTGTCGCAGGCGACAATGGCTATATTATGGTCCCTGATTTTCCCAGAGCCGATAAAGCGACGATTCATTATTTAGATGGAACACAAGAGACTGTTGAAGCAGGTGAAAGCTCCAAGGCTTTGCATTATGAAATTAAAGATATGGAGCGATTTGTTGCGGAAAAGGAAAAGAAAAGTACACTGCCATTAACTGTTGATGTAATGGAAATTATGACAGATGTACGCAATCAATGGGGAATACGGTACCCGTTTGAATAAAAAAGAGGAATGCAGATATCCTGCATTCCTCTTTTATAGTGGCGCTGTTTGTCTTTTCTGCCCAACATAATAGACCATTTCTTTGTAACCAATCTGTTTCAGCTTCCTCTGAACATCGAACAAGTCGTCGCCGATTCGATTAGGATGATGAGAATCTGATCCAAAGGTAATATCAACATTATAGTAAAAAGCACGTTCTAACATGTCATCGGATGGATACCAGCCGCCTACATCCTTCATTTTTCCTGATGTGTTCACTTCAATTGATACACCTGATTCGCCAATTATCCTCAGTGTCTCATCTAAGATTGGTGTTTGAATGGCAGAAAAGGCAGGATAATATCCCTTCATTGCATCAATGTGACCTAGTATTTGGAAAACACCACTTTTTGCGGAACCCTGAATTAATCTGTAGTAATCTTCCTTCTCTTGGATTTGCTGTTCCGTTGTCAGCCCCGGCCATCTACTTTTATCAAAAATACTTTTTCCGTTCACATAATGAACAGAACCGATAATATAATCAAAGGGATATTTATCATATTCTTGTTTGTATATAGGAAGAAGATGTGGATAGTAATCACTTTCCACTCCTAGCAAAACATGAATTTTGTCTTTATAGGCTTCCTTCAGCTTCAGCACTTCTTCCACATAGTGAACAAACTCACTTTTCCCCATTGAGTAACGAGGGAATGGCCGATCTTCCTTATGAAAGAACAAAGGAGAATGATCTGAAATGCCAATATAATGCAGGCCCTTGTCAATCGCCGCCTTAATATATTCTTCAATTTTTCCGATTGCATGACCACATCTTTCGTGATGTGTATGCAAATCAAATAAGATGCTGTTCATATGCCTCTCCTCACTAGCCTTTAATCTTGTAAACTAAGTATATACGATTCTGAATCATGCTGTCATGCGAGGCGGACTATGAAAAAAAAGGCATGGAGAATTCTCCGTGCCTTTTAAAAATTACACAATCTTTATATTATTGTCCTCAATAACTACTTTTTCGTTTTCCTTGAGATTTGTGAAAATAATTGGAGTAATGATAGAAGGAACCTTGTCCTTTATAGCCTCAAAATCAATTTCCATTAATTTTTGACCTTGTTTCACCTTTTCGCCGTCAGTTACCAGTGATGTGAAACCTTCGCCTTTTAGTGTAACAGTGTCTAATCCTACATGTATCAGTATTTCTCTTCCATTGTTGTCTATCAGGCTAATGGCATGCTTTGTAGGAAAAACATTAATGACCGTTCCAGTTACTGGTGAGATAAGCGTACCGTTTGTTGGATCGATGGCTGCACCGTCTCCCATCATTTTTTGTGAAAACACTGGATCTGGCACTTCTTCAATTGGAAGAAGCTTTCCTTCTAACGGAAGGATAAATGAACTCTCATCTGCATTGGACTGGTTTTTCTTGAACAGGTTTTTGAACATGTTGCACCTCCATGAATTTTGCTGACATTAGTTATTTTTTTAAATGGAACACGATTGATTCGTAAGGACGCAATTCGATTTTTTCTAAATTCATTTTTGAGTCAGAGTAATTTGTTAACAGCATGTTTTGTGTATATCCTTCAATATCTACATGTGCCGGCAATTCGAATGAAATGTGTGTTTCATAAAAATTATTAACCACAATCAGCTTTTCCGTATCATTGGAACGGACATACGCAAAAAGCTGTGGATGTTCTGGAAGCAATAATTCATAATCGCCATTTGTAACAATATCGTACTCTTTTCGCAAAGAAATCAACTTTTGATAATGATAGAATATCGAATCAGTATCCTTTAAGGCTGACTCTGCATTTATTTCATGATAGTTTCTAGCTGTATTAATCCATGGTGTGCCTGATGTGAAGCCTGCATTCGCCTTATCATTCCATTGTACAGGAGTTCTTGAGTTATCACGAGATTTTCGTCTTAATATCTCTAGTATTTCTTCTTCTGTTTTTCCCGCCTCTTTTAAGAGATTAAACATATTAATGGATTCAACATCACGGTAATCTTCAATAGAATTGAATTTAGGGTCTGTCATCCCAAACTCTTCCCCTTGGTATATATAAGGCGTGCCCTGCATCATATGAATAACTGTAGCCAGCATTTTCGCTGATTCCTTATGGTATTCCTTATCATTTCCATACCTTGAAACGACTCGAGGCTGATCATGATTACACCAAAACAGCGCATTCCAGCCTCCACCTTTATTCATACCTGTTTGCCAATTAGATAAAATTTCTTTCAAAGCAAAGAAATCCATATCGCCTAATGCCCATTTTTCACCATTCGGATAATCTACCTTTAAATGGTGAAAGTTAAAAGTCATGCTAAGCTCTTGCCTTTTTGGGTTTGAATACTGAATACAGTGTTCCAATGTTGTTGACGACATTTCACCAACTGTCATGGAATCATATTTTGAGAATACTTCCTTATTCATCTCATGAATAAATTCATGGGCCCTTGGCCCGTCTGTATAAAATCTTCTTCCGTCTCCAACAAAGTCATCGGGAAACTGTTGGTTTTTTGAAATTAAGTTGATAACATCTAGTCTGAAGCCATCCACACCCTTTTCAAACCAAAAGTTCATCATTTCATAAATTTTATTGCGCAGCTCTTCATTTTCCCAGTTTAAGTCAGCCTGTGTGACATCAAACAAATGAAGATAGTATTGACCTGTTTTTTCATCATATTGCCATGCATTTCCGCCGAACTTTGATTGCCAATTATTCGGTTCACTTCCATCTTCTTTGCCGTCTTTCCAAATATAATAATTTCTGTATGGATTATCCTTGGATGATGCTGCTTGTTTAAACCATTCATGCTCTGTTGACGTATGGTTCACTACAATATCCATAATAACCTTAATGCCTTTTTTATGTGCTTCACTCAGCAATAAGTCAAAATCCTTCATTGTACCGTATTCAGGATGAATGGAGAAATAATCACTAATATCGTAGCCGTTATCTCTTTGAGGAGATGCATAAATTGGCGTTAACCAAATGACATCTACACCGAGCTTATGCAAATAGTCTAGTTTTTCCACGATACCTTGAATATCACCTACACCGTTACCTGTAGTATCATTAAAGCTTTTCGGATAAATTTGATATACAACTGCCTTTTCCCACCATGTTTGATTCATCTATATACACCGCCATTATTTACGTTTATGAATCCTGTATATACAGGTTATATATTTATGATAACATGTATATACATGTTGTCAATTAAAAAGTAATGCGTTTTCATTTTTGGTTTTCTATTCAAAAAATAAAAAAGCTTATTGTGATTAGGTTTCACAATAAGCTTTTTTTCATCCAATATTTACTTGGTTAAGGTTTACGCTTCAAGCTTTACAGCTTTCCGGCTTGTTCCGAATTCTCTCATTTTACTTTTCACTGTTGTTATAATTGCTGCCTGCCCTGGTGCAAGAATAGTTCTAGCATCATAGACATTGTCATCCTGTATGAGCAGTTCCCGTACAGCCTGAGACCACGCTTGTAGGCATTCTGTGTTAACGTTGATTTTTGCATGACCTAGTTCAATTGATTTTTGTATTTGATGTAGCGGAATTCCAGACCCGCCATGCAGGACTAACGGAACATTTGTAATTCGGGAAATATGCTCCATCTCCTTAAATCCAAGGATCGGCTCACCTTTATACGGCCCATGCACCGATCCTAATGCTGCCGCCAGCGCGTCAATACCCGTTTCATTGACCAGCTGCAAACATTCATCTGGATCTGCATAAGAAATGCCTCCGATTAATCCATCCTCATTTCCGCCAACAGTACCTACCTCTGCTTCAACAGATACACCAAAGTTTTTAGCGTAATTAACCACTTCTCTTGTCATCCTGATATTTTCTGCAATTGGTGAATGAGAGCCGTCAATCATGACGGAACTAAAGCCTGCATCTATGGCTTGCTTGCATCTTGCCACACTTTTGCCGTGATCTAAATGGAGGGCTACAGGCACAGTGATCTCTAATTCTTCTACTAATGCAGATACACCTGCTGCAATGATTTTGAACCCTCCCAAATAATCAACTAACCGGTCGGAAGCGGCAACAATGACAGGTGCTTGCTCAACTTCGGCTGCCTGCAGAATTGCTTGAACCCACTGAAAGCTGTTCATATTATATTGACCGACAGCATATTTTTCTTCTTTCGCTTTTCTCAACATATCATGCATCGAAACAATCGCCATTGCTACACCTCCATCTGTTTATTTTATTCACAAAATTCAAAGAGCTTTTTCCACTTCAAAATGCTTTGAAATTACTTGCAGTGTTGTTTCTTTTGCATTCTTGATAACTTCTTCCGCATCAAGTTTATAGTATTCTGGTCGGAAGAGTTCAACAGACACATGATCTACACCCTTGTCTTTTAAAATAGGGAGAATACTGTCCAAGTCAATCGCACCGTGTCCAGGGTATACTCGATCAACATCCATCATAATGCCAGGCTGATAATCTTCGACGTCATTTATATGAAAGATAAATATTCTCGAAGGATCTGTGTTTTTCAAGCTTTCCAGCGTTGAATTCATCGCATAATATTGGAATGTGTCAAACACGATGCCGACATTGTGTCTGTCAACTTCCTTGACCACCTGATTAGCAAATTCCAATGTATTAATTGTGGCATGTGGATGGCCGATAAATTCAAGTGCTAGTTTCACTCCATACGGCTCTGCCAAGTCAGACAAATCTCTCAACGTCACGACACTGCTGCTAATAATGTCTTTTCGTAAAATTTTCTGCTCAGAAACTAGAGGCACTACAACAATATTCTTACAGTCAATTACTTTTGCAATTTCAAGCATTTCCTTAAATTCTTCACGCAATGCTGTGTATTCTTCTTCTGTGCGATTATTGAAGAATACTAGAGCATTTAAAGACAGTGGCTTTATATGATGAGTCTGGAAGTATTCAGCTAAATCTTTTAGAGTATGTGTTTTTAAGTAGTCCTTAAGCTGGTCGATTGATCGGATTTCAATATAGTCATAGCCGTGTTTCTCACAAAGCTCTAAGTCCTTCTCCAAACTTGAATTTTCTAATGTTGTCCCTTGATTTAACCCAATCTTCATTATGACAATCCTCCTTTATTTAACTGCTGATAATCCTAATCCTTCTTTAATAGATCTCAATGTCACTTCATTAGACCAATCTGGTTTATCCGGGTATGCAAAAACAGAGTTTGTTATAATGCCGTCGAAATTGAATTCTCTCAGCTTGCTGTATAGTGTATCAAAGTCAATTTCGCCTTCGCCTGGATTCAAGTGCTGGTGAACAGTCACATTTGCATTCGGCGGATTAACAATATAGCGCAATCCAAATGCTGCTTTATGGTTAAGTGTGTCTGCAATCAATACATGTGCCAGCAAGTCCTTTGCTTCATCCAGCTGTTTTCCGATATCGCCAATGCCATCATCATAGAAGAAAGCATGTGCCACAGAATAAACAAGCTTAATCCAATCCTTATCCAATCCGCGAATCATCCTTACTGCCTCAATATTCAGTTCGATAAAGTCATGTGGATGTGACTGCAGATTAAGAGCAATTCCTTCTTTTTCGAAAATAGGCATTAGCTCATCCATGGAGCGAATGAATGATGCTTCACTCTCTGTTGGGCGGGTTTTATCACCAGCAAATTCACTGTTCATTAAATCAACACCCAAATCTGATGTGATTTCAATGCATCGCTTCCAGTTTCTCACAGCAGCCTGCCGTTCTAATTCATTCGGGGAAGACCATTGCTGTACAGGCAATACAGATGAAATTTTCACCCCTGCATCTAGGCAATATCTCTTTAAATCCTTGATTAGCTGCTTATCAACTTTTGGATATTCATAAAACCAGATGAAATCCTTCCGCGGGGAAAGCTCTACATACTCGTAGCCAAGTCTCGCTACATTGTCGATTGTTTCCTTTAAACCTGTATTATCCCTAAAGTGTGATGGATCGTATGCTAATCTCATATTTTTAACCTCTTCCCTTTGTAAATTATTAATATGCCAGTGAGGGGAAAATCCCCCTCACCATGTAATTACTTTATATTTAATAGATTATAGACTTGCTGCTTCTAATCCTTTTTTATAAAAATCAGGTTTTTCCGCTAACACAACTTCTTCTCTTCCACCTGATTGCTGCGATTTGATGCAAGCATCTGCAGTGACTTGCGCTATATAGCCATCCCATGCTGTTGGACCGTTCGGCTCGCCAGTCTTTTTAATAGAATCCATAAAATCCTGAAGCTCCGTATCATATGCAGCAATAAAGCGCTGCTTCCAATCTATTAATATATTGGAGCCTAATGTTGCATTTTTACGGTATGTGATGCTCTGGAATTCAGGAAGCTTAACAATCCCATCTTCACCAACTACCTCACATTGAATATCATAGCCGTATTGGCAATTTACAGATATCTCCACATTGATAATAATACCTGCTTGTGTTTCTAGTATGACGATTTGCGGGTCTCTTAAATTTTCGTGAGCATATTTCGATTTTCTTGGGAACAGAACTTGAACAGACTTATAGTCATCATCTACCAGCCAATGAAGGACATCAATTTCATGTATTAATGTGTCTGAGATCGCCATATCGGTTGTATACATTTCATTAACTTCCGGATTACGATGAGCACAGTGAATCATCAGCGGCTCTCCGATAAATTTATTATCAATTGCTTCTTTTAGCTGAACATATCCGCTGTCATAACGGCGCATAAACCCAACTTGCACTAATCGTTTACCATGCTTCATTTCTGCTTCAACTATTCTCATGCAGCCTTCTGCAGTTGTTGCCAACGGCTTTTCACAAAACACATATTTGCCTGCACTGATAGCTGCGAGCACGCTTGCTTCATGGGCAGGTCCCCAGCTTGTTACAAATACAGCATCGACGTCATTTGCAGCAACTAAAGACACATCATCAGGATAAACAACAGCATCCAATCCATACTGTTCAACTGCCTGTTTTGCCGACTCCTGATTTACGTCAGTAACAGCTACGATTTTTCCGCCTGACAGCGTATTTGTAATTCTTTTAATATGTTCACGTCCAATAGCA
>Ga0209463_1000511_pt1 | contig 29689 bp, 27 predicted proteins | sample AgamicMgSfrz_FD_187169 | JGI IMG/M metagenome (GOLD analysis project Ga0209463, IMG submission 187169) | Agave microbial communities from Guanajuato, Mexico - Mg.Sf.rz (SPAdes) (version 2) | ecosystem: Host-associated > Plants > Phyllosphere > Phylloplane/Leaf | place: Guanajuato, Mexico...
GAAAATAACTGGTTTTTTCGTTCTCCAGTCATGTGGATAAGAATGAGTAATAAATTGAAGCTTTAATAATGCTCCAACCTCTTCAAGCTTTTCTGTAATTGGCTTGTTCGCTTTATCATAGAATAACCCTTCAAATCCTGGTGCTTCTTCTGTCATAACCCCTTTATCATCAACAGGACAAAGAACTTCTAATCCATATTTTTGACCAACTAAGAAATCATCTTCCCCATGTCCAGGAGCAGTATGAACACAGCCAGTTCCGGCATCTGTCGTTACATGTTCTCCTAGCATTACTAAAGAATCACGGCCATAGATTGGATGTGCAGCTAGAATATATTCTAGTTCTGAACCTTTCACTTCTTGAACTACTTTTGCTTCTTCCCAGCCAATTTCTGTTTTTACACTTTCCAATAAATCTTGTGCAACTAAGTATTTGTTGTCTTTTTCTTCGACAACTACATATGTTAAAGTTGGATGAACAGAAATACCTAAGTTAGCAGGAATTGTCCAAGGAGTAGTTGTCCAAATAACTATTTGTACATCTTCTGCTAAAACACCTTTGCCATCTTTCACTTTAAAGCCAACATAAATAGAAGCCGACTTTTTGTCTTTATATTCAATTTCTGCTTCAGCGAGTGCTGATTCACTTGTTGGAGACCAATAAACAGGTTTCTTCCCTTTGTAGATATAACCTTTTTTCGCCATTTCTCCAAATACTTTTATTTGCTGTGCTTCATAAGCAGGCTTTAAGGTAATATAAGGATTTTCCCAATCTCCGCGAACTCCTAAGCGTTTAAATTGTTCTCTTTGACTGTCAATTTGTCCTAATGCATATTCTTCACATAATTTACGGAATTCTGCAATTGTCATTTCTTTACGTTTTACACCTTTATTTGTTAAAGCTTGTTCAATTGGCAATCCGTGTGTATCCCATCCTGGCACATATGGTGCTTGAAAGCCAGTCATCGATTTATAACGAACGATAAAATCTTTTAAAATTTTATTAAGAGCATGTCCAATATGGATATCACCATTTGCATATGGAGGTCCATCATGAAGGACAAATATCGGACGTCCTTGTGTACGGTCCTGCACTTTTTCGTAAATATTCATTTCTTTCCATTTCGCTTGAATTTCAGGCTCACGATTTGGCAAATTCCCTCTCATCGGAAAAGCTGTTTTAGGCATGAGCAACGTATCTTTATATTCCATTTTCTTCCTCCAACATTATTATCTTTTTTCATGTATGCTTCCATCTATACAGTCCTATTATAGATTAAGTATAGACAGCAAAAAACCTTCTCATCCCCACGAAAGGGACGAGAAGGTTTAATAGTTAAGGTTCCCGCGGTACCACCCTTATAGATAAAAAGAAAATTTTATCCACTTAGACATTTTTTAACGGCAATGAACCGCCTTTTCTTACTTACCTTTTCAGAAAAAGACTCCAGGGTGATTTTCAACTTCCAACTTATCTCAGGCTTACACCGTCCCTGATTCGCTTTTATAAGTTTTTTGGAAATCTACTATCCCTATCAACGCTACATGAATATATATTTGTGAAAAATTATATTTCATAACTCAATGATTCGTCAAGACTAGGCTTTTATTTTGTTGAATTTAATTCGGAAGCATCCAATTCATATTCTAATAAATGATCCCAATCATCGTTATTCAGCATATCTAATTGTGCTTCAATTAGCATTTTGAATCGAGTACGGAATACTTTTGATTGCTTTTTCAATTCTTCAATTTCAAGAGCAATCTTTCTAGCTTTTGATAGTGATTCATTAACAATGCGGTCAGCATTTTTTTCTGCTTCTTTAATAATTAATTTTGCTTCTTTTTGTGCATTGCGTTTAACTTCTTCGGCAGCCTCTTGTGCTACAACAATTGATTTATTTAACGTTTCTTCAATATTATTATAGTGGCCGATACGGTCAGTTAACTCGTTTAATCTTTCTTCTAGTTCTTTTTTCTCACGGATAATATTTTCATAATCTTTAATTACCTGATCAAGAAATTCATTTACTTCATCTTCATCATAACCACGGAAGCCTTTGGCAAATTCCTTATTATGAATATCTAACGGCGTTAATGGCATAAAGCCACCTCCCAAACTTCAATTTCTTTATGTATCATCCTTATTTCGACAGTATTATCGGATTTCCTGCATTATTTTTGAAAAATATGAAGAAACGTGAAAAATAATGCTGTTGAAAATATTGTATCATATATACTCAATAAAAAAACCATGTTTTTTGTTTGAAACAGAAATTATAGAACTTCATCAATTTCTTATTCTCTACTTCAATTTCCCTACCACAATTCTCCATTTATCTTTTTTCGTTTTTCCTTCAATCGATTTAATGGTAGCCCTGCCTTCCCCACGGACAGAAAATACATCTCCTTCTTCACACATAAAAGCGACATTTTCATTTAAGGTGAAATTTACTTTTACTAATCCTTGCGTGATAAAAGTCTTTGCCTTTTCTCTTGAGAACTTATAAACGGCTGCAATGAGTGTATCGAGGCGCAGAGAGGAAGTGGTCGTAGTTATTTCGATCCAATGTTCTTCTTTAGCAATAATTTTTTCCAAAGGAATCGCGGTAAGACTCACCTTTGCTTTTCCAATCGAATCAAGCTGAAGCCTTACATAATCTTCAACTTCTCCTGCAACAATAAATTGAATGTCCTCGTCAGCAACGAAAATATCTCCAAATTTGCTACGATTTAAACCAAGTGCCATTAGACTCCCCAAAACATGGGGATGTTCGATTGTGACAAACTTCTTCGGATAATTTACTTCCAGTAAAGAGAGATTAAAATCCGCTTTTGTTGCCTGATAATACTCGGGGTAAAGGATTGCTCTTTTTCTTTCTGCTTGCTCATGCCCACCGAAAAAAGCATATTTTACTTCGCGATGGTCCCCAATGATCATACTTAAGACTTTCTGTTCCCGTGGATCCAAAAAATCGGTTAATTTCGGAGCATATGTATTCTCCACATAGCTTCGCCAATTTTGTACTTGATCAATAAATTCTCTTTCTTCTGGACGAAAGTGTTGATAGATTGACATCTTTTCAGCTCCTTTTTTGCATAGAAAAAGGGCTGGGACAAAAGTATTCCAACCAAATTATAAAACCGAACAATTATATGAAGATGCTAATCAAATTCTCGTATAATTGTTTGTTTTTTTCATTCTGAATGGGTTTTGTGGTAGTCACCCGCAGACTGAATACACTTCGCTTTCCATGGGGCGAGCGCCGAGCCGCTTCGGCTTCGCCTGCAGGGTCTCGGACTTTCTCGCAGCTCCCATAGGAGTCTACGTGTATTCAGTCTGCTCCGTTTTTCCTAATAATTATATTTTCTTTTAAAAAAAATGATGGAACGAAACAACCTTTAAAAACGGAGTGAAATGGAGCGGAGGACCCTCGACTCCTGCGGGAAGTAGAGCAAAACCTAAGACCCCACAGGCTTTAGCCGAGGAGGCTTAGGTTGCTCCCCGCGGAAAGCGAGGGTCTGTAGCGCAATGGAACGAATTGATTTTACTACTAAATTAGAGATTGTTCGTCTTTATGCATTATATATTTTGTTTTGTCCCTGCCTCTTTCTACATTTGTTGAGGATAAACCTTTATAAAATTACTTAGAACCAATAAAATAATTGTCCAATCCCTCTTCCTGCTAGATTCAATACGAAGATTGCAACAATTGGCGAAATATCGATCATGCCAAGAGGCGGAATAAATCTTCTAAAAATCTCTAAATATGGTTCACAGATTTTTGCAAGAAAAACACCAATAGATGTTTCACGAGCATTCGGAATCCATGACATTAATATATAAACAATAAGCGCGTAAGAATATATGGTTAAAGCATTAGCCAAGATACTTATAATAAAATTCATTCGTTGTTACCACCTCGTATTTTCATATTCTGCATCTTGCAAGATTTGCGAAATATTCCCTGAAACTTCTACGTTATCTGGTGTACATAGGAATATATCTGTGCCGATTTTTTGGATATCTCCACCAATGGCGTAGACTGTTCCACTAAGGAAATCAATAATCCGCTTCCCTTGGTCTTTTTCGATACGCTGTAAATTAACAACGACAGCACGTCGGTTTTTTAGTTGGTCAGCGATATCCTGTGCTTCTGCATATACACGTGGTTCAACCAAAAATACTTTTGATGATTTTTGAATGCTTTGCAAACTTACAACATTTTGGTTACTTTTCGGTTGTTGAACATGCTGTGTCTGCTGAACTGGTTGCTTATAATTTCGAACAGGTTCACTTGGTTCTTCTTGATATCTTACTTGCTCTTCCTCATAATCTTCATCTTCTAAAAAAAAGAAAGTTTTTATTTTTGATTTTATACTCATTTTAGTTGCCTCCTATTTCTCGCTTCCTACTAAAGCAGTTCCAATTCTTATCATCGTTGCTCCCTCTTCGATCGCAATTGAATAATCATTCGACATTCCCATAGAAAGCTCTGTGCATGGAGCATATGGTAATTGTAATTCTTTTACATCTTCTTGAATGCTTTTTAATTTTTGAAAGCACTGACGAAGCAGTTCCTTATCGTCTGTAAATGGCGCCATTGTCATTAATCCAATTACTTGAATATGAGGATATTCGGATAATTGTTTAACAAAATCAACAACTTCCTCTGGCTCCATTCCATGCTTTGATTCTTCTTGCGAAACATTTACCTGTACAAAACACTTTATGGTTCGATTTGCTCTCTTATGTATTTCTTTTGCTAAAGATAATCGATCCAATGAGTGAATATAGTCTATATAATCTATAATACCTTTAACTTTTCTTGTCTGCAATGATCCGATAAAATGCCAAACCGGCTTGTCCTGAAGAACTTCATACTTTGCCAGTAAGCCTTCTTCACGATTTTCACCTAAATGAACAATTCCAGCATCGACTGCTTCTTGTGCTCGCTCTATTGTAACATATTTTGTCACTGCAATAATCGTTACCTCTTCTGGTTTTCGATTTACTTTTTCACAAGCAGTAGCAATTTCCTGTTTTATAACTTCAAGATTTTCTTTCACTAACATTTTCGTATTCTTCTTCCTCTCTCCATCCAATATAACTCATCATTCTCCCGGTTTTCCCCTTATCCCTTCTATGGGAGAAAAAATAAGCGTCATCTTCATAAGTACAATAATTGGTTATATGAATATTGCTTGCCACCATTCCTTCTTCTAACAATATCTGTTTATTCACTTCTTGCAAATTAAGACTGTATTGTCCCGGAGAAACAGTGTCATATGGCTTTTGCTTAGAATGTATCACCTTTTCCACTTCGTTAATAACTCGATCATCCACAATATAGTGACGATCTGTAATGGATGGACCGATTACAGCAAGTACCTCTTCTACAGGTATCTTATGGGAAGCAAATACTTTCAACATTTCGCTAGCAATGCCTTGGACTGTTCCTTGCCACCCTGCATGCGCAATTCCAATCGCCTTTGTAGTTGGATGGATAAAATATAGCGGAACGCAGTCAGCAAAACATAAAGTTAATAATATATTTTTTTCCAAAGTAAAGAAACCATCTGTATCCTTTAGCGCACTTTCATAATCTGTAGCTCCTTTGCCAATATGAGCTTTTGTTACTTCGACAATATTTACTTTATGGGTTTGCTCTGCACCAACCCATTGTTCTAATGGAATTGTTAAATTTTGCGCTACTTCTATACGGTTTGCAACTACTATTTCTTTTTGATCATTTACATGAAATGCCATATTTAAACTAGCATAATCGCCTTTACTTTTCCCACCATTTTTTGTTGTGAAACCAGCTATTAATTTTGGAAACTGTTGCTCCCACAATTCAAGATTAAAAAACTGCTTATTTCGTAAAGTAAAAGGTTCCATTCTCTAACCCCATCTTTTTGTTTTAGTTTACCATATGGACCTATCATTGGTCACAGAAAAACATGATTTTCTTTGGAAATAAGATTGCTTTTTAATAAAATTAGCTCTATTTGTTTTTTTCTTATTCACAGAACTTGGTGATACGAACTTTAATAGGACTTCTCTGTTACCTTTTTCGCATTTTCCAAGCCCATTCTGTCACTTAAGAGTCCACCTAACTTCCTAGAAAAAACAATATACACCATACCCTGACTACCTTTTCACTCCAATATGTTATGTATATTTATAAAAGAGCAGTATTATATTTCTTCTCAATAGAAAAGGTTAGACATCATTAAAGTACACATACTTTAAGAAGTCTAACCCTTTTATTCCTATTTTAGCTTTGAATATTTTTATTCATTTGTTTAATAGCAGCCTTTTCCAATCTTGAGACTTGTGCTTGTGAAATGCCGATTTCATCTGCAACTTCCATTTGTGTTTTCCCTTGGAAAAACCTTTTTCGTAAAATTAGTTTTTCACGGTCATTTAACCGGCGCATTCCTTCTTTTAATGCCAATTCTTCAACCCACTGTATATCTTTATTTTTTTCGTCACTTAATTGATCCATCACATAAATCGGATCTCCGCCGTCATTATAAATTGGTTCAAAAAGCGACACAGGATCTTGAATAGCATCTAATGCAAAAACAATATCCTCATGTGGAATGTCTAACTCTTTGGCAATTTCCTCCGCTGTCGGTTCTTTTGATGTTTTATTCATCAATCGTTCTCTGACTTGTAATGCCTTATAAGCAATGTCTCTCAGAGATCTGGAAACCCTAATTGGATTATTATCGCGTAAATAACGGCGAATTTCACCAATAATCATTGGGACAGCATAGGTGGAAAACTTAACGTTTTGACTTAAATCAAAATTATCGATAGATTTCATTAGACCAATACAACCCACTTGAAATAAGTCATCCACGAATTCTCCTCGATTATTAAATCGTTGAATCACACTTAATACGAGGCGGAGATTTCCATTTACGAGACTTTCTCTTGCGGATATATCTCCCTCATGCATTTGCTTGAAGAGCAATCTCATTTCTTCATTTTTTAACACTGGAAGCTTTGATGTATCAACACCGCAAATTTCTACTTTATTTCGAGTCAATCTATTTCCCTCCTCACAGGAGCTGCTGTACAAAAAACAGTATCTCCCCGAGAAGGAAAAATATGCATGATAAGAATTTTTGTTAAATTTCCAATTTACGCTAATTTCGATTGGTATTATGTGGGACAAGGCTTTTCAATCGAAAAACTTTTAAACCATTTTATTAAATTCCTTTTGCAGTCTTTTAATAATTCTTTTTTCTAAACGAGAAATATATGATTGAGAAATTCCCAGCATATCTGCAACATCTTTTTGCGTTTTTTCCTCTCCAGTGCCTAAACCAAATCGCAATTCCATGATTTGTTTTTCCCTTTTAGATAGCTGGTGAAGTGCTTTTACTAATAGCTTTTTATCTACGCTTGCGTCTAAATCCTTTGTTATAATATCATCTTCTGTCCCCATTACATCTGAGAGGAGAAGTTCATTTCCATCCCAATCAATATTTAATGGCTCATCAAATGATACCTCTGAGCGAATTTTATTATTTCTGCGCAAATACATTAAAATTTCATTTTCAATACATCTTGATGCATATGTTGCCAGTTTAATTTTTTTCTCTGGATTAAACGTATTGACAGCCTTAATTAATCCAATAGTGCCAATACTAATTAAGTCTTCAATATTGATACCCGTATTTTCGAACTTTCTCGCTATATAAACAACGAGGCGCAAGTTTCTTTCAATCAACATCGAGCGAGCCGCTTGATCTCCTTTTGGAAGTTTTTCCAAAAGCATTTCTTCTTCTTCTTTCGTTAACGGAGGAGGTAGTGCTTCACTTCCACCAATATAAAATACTTCGTCTGTTTTCAATCCAATTTTAATTAAAAATTTGTACCAGTAATAAGATAAGCGAAGCTTCCATTTCTTCATGTGCATTTCCTCCTTCTAAACGATGATTTTCGTGAGTATAGTATATTAACTAACCTTTTCCTCCACTGATTTTTTTCCTAAAAGCATTTTCGGATGAACAATGCAATCAAATGCATCCTCGGCAGACAGAACTTGGTTTGTAAAAGATATTAACCCTTTTTCAACAGAAATTATTTCGTGGTCTTTTTTTAATAGCAAAAGATCGGGCTTTACGGCAATAATGAGCTGGTGATCTTTTCCGACTACTTTATAGGGGATGATGCGCATCTTACTTTCCCATTCTGGAGCAATCGGCTCACTGCCGTAGATTACCTCTTCTGGCTGCTCTGATAAACGAATTAACTCTGCTGGCATATTACTTGCAATATTTTTCAATGAAACAAACATGACGGGAAGACGAGAGATTGGGTCATATACTTGGTTCCCACTATCCACCAATCCTTTTACCACAAACTCTTTCCCACCTAATTGAAATGTAACATCAATTATTTGCTCATATTGAATCTTGGTCACTTCAATCCCTTCCACATTTCTTCGCGAAAAGTACCAAGCAATTGGAAAGCCTAGAAGCACAAACAACCAACTAATCGGATCTCCAAATCCCTTTACACTAGCAAGAAGAACAGAAGAAGAAAGTTGAAAATCAAATTGGATAAAATAATGAGCACCGATCAATGTTCCGCCAATTAAAAAGGTCGTTAAGTAAAAAATCATTAACGCTTGAAAATAAGTTCGAAACCGCTTATATCCAAATGCAGTAGCTACCATTACGACAGAAAAAAGTAGTTTAGATACAGGATGACTTGTATAGGTACTAAGAGGAGTGATGGATAACAGAATAATTAGAGAACCCATGAATCCTCCAAGTAAAATTCTCCAATGAATAATTTTTTTCTTCAAAAGAATTCCAGTTAAATATAGTAATAAACTGTCAAATAGAAAATTTAATAGCCATATCACATCTAAATAAATGGCCAAGCATGTAACTCCTCCTCTCCTTCATCGAAGCTTTGTAAAGAATATTACTATCTTTATTCATCTGCACTAACGAAATAATAACTCAACAGCATGGGCTCGCAATTCTTACACATGAAAAAAGAATTCTCCATCAAAGCCACAAAAGAAGTAAATCTTCTCTATTAATCTGTTACGAAAAAGTATAACGTACTTGTTCTTGAAATTCTGTCACTTTCTGTAATCAAAAAATCAGAAATTTCCTCTATTTCTAACGGTTTTTGTCACTATCTCTCCTAAGTGATTAATTTTTGGTTCTAGGGAAATATTATCAGTTTTTTCACTTATTCTAGGGAATTGTTAACGGGAAGGATAATAGCGGTCAAAAAAAATATTAAAGTAAAAGGTTTTCTCTAAATAGTTTTTGTTTTAAATGAAAAGATTCAAAAGGATTATAGAACAACCAACCTTACAAAAATAGCAAAATAAAAAACCTCTCCATTATTGTAATAAATAACAGAAAGGTTTTTACTGCAGAAATAATTATCTTCTACGGTTTCTATTTCTTAAGAATGTTGGGATATCTAAGGCATCCTCTGTTTGTTGTGCATTAGTGTTTCTTGGCTGTTCTTTTTGAACGTGTTGTTCTTCTCTTTTTACTTCTCTAGTATTAACAGGATTGCTGTTTTGGCTTGGGTTATTGTTATTTGGCTTTAGCCCTCCAAATCCAGGTCTTCCTGGCTGTGGTTGCGATAAATCTTGGTTAAATCCTGTAGCAATTACAGTAACAACAATCTCATCTTTTAGATTATCATTGATAACAGAACCGAAAATCATGTTTACGTCTTGATCAGAAGCGGATGCAACAATATCTGCTGCTTCTTGTACTTCATACAAGCTTAAATTCGATCCACCAGTAATATTCATAAGCACTCCTTGTGCTCCGTCAATGGAAGTCTCAAGTAGTGGCGAAGAAATTGCTTTTTTCGCTGCTTCTGCTGCACGATTTTCGCCTGAAGCAACCCCAATACCCATAAGTGCTGAACCTTTGTTCACCATAATTGTTTTCACGTCCGCGAAGTCTAGGTTAATTAGACCTGGCGTTGCGATTAGGTCAGAGATACCTTGTACACCTTGTCGGAGTACATTATCTGCTTCTCTAAATGCTTCAAGCATTGGCGTCGACTTATCTACGATCTCAAGTAAGCGGTCGTTTGGAATGACGATTAAAGTATCTACTGCATCTTTTAATGCGGTAATACCACTACCAGCATGTGTAGACCTTTTTCTTCCTTCAAAAGTGAATGGTCTTGTTACAACTCCAACAGTTAAAGCACCTAAGTCATGAGCGATTTGAGCAATAACTGGTGCAGCACCTGTACCAGTTCCGCCACCCATTCCAGCCGTTACAAAGACCATATCTGCCCCTTTTAACGCTTCTTCAATTTGTTCTTTGCTTTCCTCAGCGGCCTTTTTACCTACTTCCGGATTTGCACCTGCTCCTAATCCTCTTGTAAGTTTTCCGCCAATTTGCATCTTAATTTCTGCTTTTGATAAATTTAATGCTTGTGCGTCTGTATTCACAGCAATAAATTCTACCCCTTGAACACCGTGTTCAATCATTCGGTTAACAGCGTTATTACCACCGCCACCTACTCCTATAACCTTTATTACAGCTAGTGAATCTATATTTGTATCAAATTCCAACATGACAAATCCTCCTAATTCGTCGATATTCAGCAGTATCGAACTGTCCGCATCTCAAGTCTTGGTGATATGGAGTACATACCATTTTTTATAACCTAGACTGACTTTTAAACGACTCTCAGCCTTCTCGAAGTTCTTTTTTATCAACATTATGCTTGTCTTTTTAACATTTCATTAATCAAAGAAATAACCCATAAATTTCTTAAACTTTGAAGGTTCTTTTTCCACTTGTTTTTTCTCGTATGCTGGTTTTTGGGATGATTGTTTTTGGACTTTTTCCCTAGTTTCAGCCGGAACAATGACAGGGTTATGGATATTTCCACCTTGGAGTTTACTATTTTTATAGGAGAATTTAATTAAACCAACAGCAGTTGTATATTGTGGCTCTCTTACTCCAATATAATCTGGAATAGCAATTCTAACTCGGCTTTGGAAAACATCTTGTGCCAATTCTAAAATTCCTTTCGTACTAGCTACCCCACCAGTCAAAACGAATCCTCCTGGAAGGTCGTATACACCATGTCTCACTAGTTCGTCACCAACAAGTTCAAAGATTTCTTCTAATCTAGCTTCTATAATATCAGAAATCTCTAACTGATTAAATTGTTGATGCTGATCGCTTCCTATAATAGGAACACTAAATACTTCCTCTTCAGAAGCATGATCATAAAACGCATATCCATACTTAATTTTGATTTTCTCTGCATCTTCTGTTGTAGTTCGAAGACCAATCGATAAATCTTTGGTAATATTGTCTCCCCCTACAGGAATAACACTGGTTGCTTTTAGGAATCCATTTTCAAATACAGCAATAGTAGTGGAACCACCGCCGATATCGATCAAGGCCACTCCTAAGTTTTTTTCATCTTTTGAAAGTGCAAAAGAGCCAGCAGCAAGTGGTTGCAAGGAAATATCTTGAATTTCCAAGCCAGCTCTTTCTACACATCTTAAGGTGTTATGTAAAATGGTTTTACTTCCAGTTATAATCGTACCTTCCATTTCAAGCCGTACACCTATCATTCCTCGAGGATCCGTAATTTCATCTAATCCATCTACAATAAATTGTTTAGGAATAATATCAATAATTTCTTTTTCTGGGGGAATGGAAACTACTTGTGCAGCATCCTTTACCCTAATCACATCTTCAATTGTAATTTCGCGATTTTCACTTGATACCGCAACTACCCCTCGTGAGGTTTGCAGATTTACATGATTTCCCGAAACGCCAACAATTACTTGTTTTATCTCCATCCCTACCATTCTTTCGGCTTGCTCTATTGCCTGTCGAATAGAATGAACGGTTTCATCTATATCCACGATTGAACCTTTTTTTAAACCTTCTGATGGGACGATGCCTACACCAATAATATTTAAAGATTCGTTAATCATTTCGCCAATGATTACTTTTATGCTGGATGTACCGATGTCTAGACTTACATAAAGTTCATTGCTGTTCATTCTCGGGCACCTCCTTTTGCATTTTAAATAATGTGAACAACAAATTATGTCATACTGTCAATAATTCAACTTTTTATAAAGAAGTAACGTCTGCTATTTACATAGTTTTTATGATATACATAAAATAATCTAATCTTCACAACTATTATATTGTATACCAGGCAACACCATATTTTCACTAAGTTTTCGCTATGTGTCAATACAATTTTGGTCTTTTTTACTACAAATAGAACTAATTACTCATCCCATAAGGAAATATCGTAATTCACTTCCACATATCTATTAATATTTAAATTATTCGCCAAAACTAATATATTCCCTTTTTTCTTTGTCAACTTTTTTCAATTTTTTCAAGAGAATTAGTATTTGATTTTTTTAAAATAATACTTCTAATTACAGCTATGTTTTGAAATAGTCTAACACCAAATGCAAAAATTGCCGCTAAGTATAAGTCTACACCAAGATGTACACCTAGAAAAGCTAAACTTGCTGCAAGTGCAATATTAAAGAAGAATCCTGTTACAAATACTTTTTCATCAAATATATTTTGCAAATGAGCACGAATCCCGCCAAATAAAGTGTCTAATGCAGCTAGAACTGCAATGGATAAATAGTTTGCATACTCTTCTGGTACCTTTATATCGGTTAATAATCCAAAGACTATTCCAACAATCAACCCAAATATCGGAAGCCACATTAAGAATCGCCTCCTTTATTTGGATTTACCTGCTCCATATAATGGACGTTAATGGTATCACTATAGGCAGGAATCTTGATTGATTCTTTTGGCTGCTCAACATTTAATAATAAATTAGATAAGAAAAATTCGTCAGCTGATTTAGAAACCTTCATGTAGTTAAATAATTTTTCAGCTGTATTCGAATCTTTTGCTATCACCTTTATTTCAATTGGTAGCTGATTGAGAGAATTTCCATCCATTTTCAATACATTGTTTACTTCACGGATAACCGTTGTATTCACATAGCGATTGTCATTTATCGCTATCTCCTCGGCTCCATATAAATTTAATTCATTAACTAACCGTTGCATTAATTCAGAAGTGACTACTCCTGGATCTTCTCCTAGCAGAATTTCTTTACTTACCGGCTCGATCTTTATGATGATCCCACTCCCAGTAACCTCTGTTGCCCCTGCTTCCTGCTTTAATTCTGCCAAAGTATCTTTCAATACTTTTTCTTTACTTTGAGATGTGTTATTCTCATACTCTTCCACTTTTGCGTTAATCGAACGAATCTCATTAATAAGCTGTAATTCTAATTTTTTTTCATGGATGAGATCTTCTCGTAATTCCCATGTATCTCTTGTATCTCGAACAACTGGTTCTTTTATTGTCTGAAATTGCACAGCTATCATAAATCCTACAATAAGCGTTATTCCTGTCATTGTTATAAACTTCTTATTCACAGCGCATCATACTTTCTTATCCATACTTATCGTTAATTAACTTTTAAAGGATCCATTTGAATTGTTCGTTTTTTTTCAAGTGTAAATCGAACATTATCATTTACTAATAAATCCTTTACGCCACCATTAATATTAATTGCGCCTTCTAATACATCACTATCACCGATTGCTGTAATGACAAAAGGTGCGGGGTGTTGGTAACCATCTACCTCGATTACCGGACCATTACATAGTATGTAAGAGTTATGTGATAGCCTTTGTCCATTAATACTAATCGCTTGTGCACCAGAAATATAAAGTTCATTGATGACTTTAAATACATGATGCTCATGTACTAAATAATTGCTCACATTATCTTCTTTTGGATTATACTCTCCATCTTCTAATGTAATTTGTATCCCTTCCCCTTTGACAGCAACCTTTCCTAAATAGATCCGATATTTTTCCGCATCCTCTGCCAAGTTATAATACGTTTCTGCTTCATTAGAAAGATCCTTCTCTAGTTGAACCAATTTTCGTTGGGTTCCCTTTAATTCTTTATATAGCTCATTATTTTTTTCTTCCTGCTCAATCAATTCATTTCGCAGATCCAAATCTCTTTCGAATTGACTTTCACTAATTTCTTGACCATCATCTTTTCTTGTATTTTGATAGGAGAAGGAAATCATAAATCCGAGAACAAGAAAAACTAACGAGAAGATAACATTTCGTCTTCTTTTATTAGTCTTCACTCTTCTTTTTCCCCTTCCGAATCAAAAGCTTTGAAATAAGAACCTACTTCTAAATCAATAACTCCCTTTTTGTCTGTGTTTAGTTGCGCAATGATGGAAGGATAATGTTTCATTTTATCCGAAAAAGAGGATAAAGAAGCCAACACTTGATTTCCGTCATTCATATAAATGGTAACATGCCATTTATCTGTATTTTTAGGAGTATACCTTATTTCAGAAATAGCATTATACACTTCTGCAGAAAGGTTACTTAATTCTTCCCCTATTTTCGTAATTACTCTCTCATCTTCGCTCTTCATATCTTTAATAATTGGAGCATCATAGGGACTATTTGTCATTGCTCTATCATGCAGCATATCCCCGTTCTCTAAAAGAGGGATGAATTGATTATTCACTTCAAAATAAGCAATCTTCCTATACTCTTTTACGTCAATATGCACAGTATTTGGAATAGCGATGGAAATCTTCGCAGATTTAATCCCACCTGAATCTTTCAGTTTTTCTGCTAACTTGTCTTTTTTGATTGTCCAAATATTTGTATTACTGTTAATTCCACTCATTTTCTCCAAGTCTTCATAAGTATATAAATGATTTCCTGTAATTTCGATGTTTTTGACATGACTTAAAGGTGATTGGAAGTATATTACGCAAACGATGATAAGGAAGAATAAGAGGAGAAGGAAAATAAGTCGACGATTCGCCTTTTTTCGTCTCTGTTCTTTTAATTTTGGAATTCGATCTTCTAAAGAAACAACCTTCCCTTTGTCCAAAAAATCACCCCGGTATTATTAAATAAGGAAATAGTAAAAAACAATTTAATAGGTTGTCCACCTTTTTTATAAACAAATCGAAAATTAGCATTGTCAGCAAACTTCCGATTTACAATCCTATTTTTTCTTGCTGTCGATTACTTCCTTCATGACATTATACAGCCTCATTGCCGCATCAGGAATACCTAATTTTTGGGATGCCTCTTTCATTTCCTTTAATACACTAGGATTCAGCATAATTGCATCCATCTCTTCGACCAATTTTTTCCCATTCATTTCCTTTTCTAAAAGCATTTTCGCTGCCCCATTACATGTTAATGCATTCGCATTCTTCTCCTGATGATTGTTGGTAACATAGGGGCTAGGCACAAGGATACTCGGAATACCGAGCGAAGTTAACTCACTCAGTGTCGTTGCACCTGCTCTTGCAACTGTTAAATCAATGCTTGTTAATACTTCTGGCATATTATGAACAAATGGCTTAATAATGACATTGTTAGGATTTCCGACAAGCTCCACTTCTTTTTTTACAGCTTCATAGTGGACTTCTCCTGTTACATAAAGAATTTGATAGGATTTCTTTCCTAATTGTGGTAACGCAGCAATCACAGCATCATTTATTGGTCTTGCCCCTCTGCTTCCACCAACTATGAGAACAGCAGGCTCATTTAATTTTAATCCGACCGATAAACGACCTTTAATTCCATCCTGATTTAACACTTCCGAAGCTCTTGGATTCCCTGTCATCACTACTTTTTCTTCTGGAAAAAAAGAAGCTGCTTCTTCAAAGCAAATTGCTACTTTATCAACATATTTACTTAAAAATTTATTGGTTAACCCTGGAACACTATTTTGTTCATGAATAATAGTAGGTATCCCAAGCTTTGCTGCTGCATATACAACCGGTCCACAAACATATCCGCCTGTTCCGATTACAACATCTGCGTTAAACTCTTTTAAAATCGCCTTGCTCTTTTGTACACCTGCAATAAATCTCCAAACAGTTTTCAAATTCTCCGGGGAAAGTTTTCGTTTAAACCCTGTGATATGTATTGTTTTTAATGGAATATCTTCTCGTCTAACCAACTTACTTTCGAGCCCTTGCTCTGTACCGACATATAGAAACTCAGCATTCTTCACTTCTTTTTTTATCTCGCGAATTAATGCTAATGCAGGGTATATATGCCCCCCTGTTCCTCCGCCGCTTACTACTATTTTCATTCTTTCCACCTCGAAATACTTCTCTTATCTATTTCTGAAAAAAATCGTTATTTTTCTTCTCATTTATATTATAGCTTCAATTAACATAAAACAGAAATAATCTTCTACTATTTCCTAAGAAATTTTTTTACCCTTGCCGTCATCTCCCAAATAATAGATACCTTATTGTACTATATTTTAAACACGCTTTATGAATATCTTAAAATTGATAATGAAATGTAACACTTTCCTCTTGCCAGCACGTAAATTTGTCATGATTGAAAAGGGATTATCATATGTGTGAAAAAAATAAATTTTTTGTATTCTATAATATTTTAAAAAAAGACATAAAAAAACTAGTGAAGAAAAAAAACACCCTCCACTAGCTTTTTTAAAATATTTGATAAAGAAAACTTCCACCAGTGTTTTTTTTCTTCTGGCCTACTGATAGTTAGTTGTACTTATCGGACCTTTACGGGAGAATTCCATCACCTAGTCTCCTTGATTTTCCGCAACTTGCGGTTAGATGGTTAAGAATGGGATGAAATTTCAATACCTCGAAAATCTGCTCACGTTTAAGAGGATACCTATTGCAATCAACATAAGTGTAAGAGAGGATCCTCCGTAGCTTAGAAATGGGAGGGTAATCCCTGTTACAGGCATAAGTCCTGTGACAACTCCAATGTTAATCATAACTTGTATAGCAACCATGGAAATAATACCAACGGCTACAAAACTTCCAAATAAGTCTTGTGCACCTAAGGCTATTCTTATTCCTCTCCATAGTAATAAAGCAAATAATAGTAAAATTAAGGAACCGCCGATAAAGCCTAATTCTTCTGACAGAATAGCAAAAATAAAATCTGTCTGTGGCTCTGGCAAGTAAAAGAATTTTTGCCTGCTTTCCCCAAGACCTAAGCCGAACAAACCACCTGGTCCTATCGCATAAAGCGATTGAATGATTTGAAAACCACTTCCTAACGGATCAGACCATGGATCTAGAAAAGAAGTTATCCTTTTAATTCGATACGGAGCTGATGCAACCAATCCAATAAACCCAGCAACGCCAATAAGCCCTAATATTACAAAGTGACGAATCCTAGCACCAGCAATAAAGATCATTACGATACTTGTACCAACCATAACTGTTCCAGTACCTAAATCTGGCTGAAGCATAATCATCCCAAAGGCTAGAAATACAAGACCTAAAGATGGGAGTAATCCTTTTTTAAAGGAAATTATATGCTTTTGATTTTCCGACAGAAATTTTCCCAGGAAAATAATCATTGCTATTTTCATAAATTCAGAGGGCTGAATGGAAAATGCTCCTACACCAATCCAGCTTTGTGAACCATTCCGAACTAAACCAACTCCAGGAATTAATACAACTATAAGTAAAACAAAACAAACAATAATAATTGGTTTAGCCCAAGATCTCCATATCCAGTAATCAAGGTTCATAATAAATAACATTGCAGCAATTCCAACACCGGCAAAAAGCATCTGTCTTTTTGCAAAAAAGAAGGAATCTCCTAAATTTCGTTCGGCCATAACCGCACTTGCACTGTACACCATGATTAACCCTATGGCAAGCAATGTAAATGTGATGATCATTAGAATTATATCTGGAGTCGTTTTTTTTGATGGCACCATTAACACCTCGAATTGCAAGATTTAGGGCTTGCAAAAAAGAAAAGCGGATTGTATCCAGATTCCTGTATTACTTAAATCCGATTCAAAAAAAGAAAGCTCTGTAAATTAACGGTTGAAAATTAGGAAAAGGATTTCGGTCTTTTATTCCCAAATAGGGATGGTAACGGACCTTTATGCTTTTCTCTATTAACCTTGTTATCATTTACAGAGCTTACTTTAAAGTAAGAAAGTTTTTATAGTGCTACTCTTTTGTTATCTGTTCATACAGATCAGAGTTTATTTTCTTTCAACGCCTACTTACAGACAAGCCCTTATTTAAGCATATGCACCGCATTGATAAAAATGTCTCCTCTAACTTCAAAAGTTTTATATTGATCCCAACTTGCACATGCTGGGGAAAGGAGAATCACATCTCCACTTTCTGATAAGTCATAGGCTACAGGCACTGCTTTGTCCACATTATCGACGCGTTTAATGGTTTTTATTCCTGCAAGTCTCCCTGCCTTCTCTACTTTTTCTGCAGTTTGTCCAAATGTAATCATTGCTTTTACATTTTTTAGTGATGGAATGAGTTCATCAAATTCATTTCCTCGATCCAATCCACCTGCTAGTAAAATGATTGGTTCATTAAAGGCAGCAAGGGCATTTTGTGTAGCTAATATATTCGTTGCTTTAGAGTCATTATAAAATTTTCGTCCATTTACTTCTTTGATAAATTGCAAACGATGTTTAACCCCTTTAAAGGTACTTAAAACTTTAAAAATACTTTCATTAGATGCTCCTGTTAGTTTTGCAGCCGCAACAGAAGAAAGAATATTTTCTAAATTTAATGCACTTAAATAGGTTATATCGGAGAGTTTCATTACTTCTTCATCATTAAAATAGATGACATTATCTTTCACATATGCACCAAACTCAAGTTCGCGTTTCGCAGAAAAAGGGATAATGGTCGCTTTACTGCTTTTCGCGATATTCATCACAATCTCTTGCTCTACATTCACAATTAGATAGTCATTTTCGTCTTGGTTCTTCGCAATATTTCCTTTTGCATTTGCATATTCTTCTCGTGTTCCGTGATAATCCAAATGTGCTTCATAAATGTTTGTAATGATTGCAATATGTGGTTTAAACTTTTCAATCCCCATTAATTGAAAAGAAGATAATTCGATGACGATGTTATTATCCTTCTTTGCCACTTGAGCCACGTTTGAAGCAACTGTACCAATATTCCCCGCAATAAGGGGCTTTTTCTTATCTGCTTCTAACATATCGAACAATAAAGTTGTCGTTGTCGTTTTCCCATTTGAACCAGTGATCGCAAGGAACGGTGCTTCTGACACACGGTATGCAAGCTCCACTTCAGTAATTACGGGAATCCCACGCTCGATTGCCCCTTTAATCATTGGATTAAAGTAAGGAATCCCCGGATTTTTTACAATCAACTGAAATCCTTCCTCTAACAATTCAATCGGATGACTTCCACAAATCACTGTGATTCCTTGCTCTAATAACCCTTGCGCCTCAGGATTTTCGTCCAATGGCTTACTATCATTCACTGTTACAAAGGCACCTAAATTATGTAGTAATTGAGCTGCGCTTACTCCACTTTTAGCAAGACCTAATACAAGTATTTTTTTATGATGATAATCGTTAATTTGCTTCATTATAACCACACCTCAATATAAATTCCTAAAGCAGCGAATAATAATCCAACCGTCCAAAATGTAGCAACTACTCTCCATTCAGACCATCCAACCAATTCATAATGATGATGCAATGGACTCATACGGAAGATTCTTCTTCCAGTTGATTTAAATGAGATAACTTGAAGAATAACAGAAAGTGTTTCGATAACAAATACTCCACCAATTAATATCAATAGAATTTCTGTCTTTGTTAAAATAGCAATTGCAGCAATCGCGCCTCCAAGTGCTAGAGAACCTGTATCACCCATAAATACTTTTGCTGGATGCGCATTAAATACTAAGAATCCTAATACTGCTCCAACAATTGCCACAGAGAAAATACTAATTTCAAATTGTGACTGACTCCATGCCAGCACAGCAAATGCTCCAAATGCAACAGCAGAAGTTCCAGAAACTAAACCATCCAAGCCATCTGTTAAATTAACCGCATTGGAAAATCCAACTAGCCAAAAAATAATAAATAACGCATAAAACCATCCTAATTCCAATGGCTTTTCAACAAAAGGAATCGAGATTGCGGTTGAAAATTCATTTTCTCGTAAAACAAAATAGAAAATGAGGGAAATAATAATCTGTCCTAATAGCTTTTGTCTAGATGTTAATCCTAGGTTGCGCTTCATCACTACTTTTATAAAGTCATCTAAAAACCCTAATAATCCAAAACCAAGTAAAACTAAAAGAAGTAAATATGTCTTAATGGTTGGCTCTGAAAATTTATTAATCATTACTAATGTCGTTACGACAATAGAAAAAATGATCATTAAGCCACCCATCGTTGGTGTTCCCGTTTTTTTCTGATGGGATTTCGGTCCTTCTTCCCTAATGCTTTGTCCGAATTTCAATCTTCTCAAGAAGGGAATAAAAAAGGGAGAAATTAATACTGTTATTAAAAAGCCTAAAAGAATCGTAAAAAAGATAACTTTCTCTTGCATTTTAGTTCCCTCCTTTCGCTTGATTGTTTGTTTTTAATACATGCTCTCTAATTACCGGTATATCATATGATTCCATATTGGAATTCAGACTGTTTTCTTGCAAAAAAATAAATTTTATTGTGCTTTCTTGTTCTTGTAATTGTTCATCATAAATTTCGATCATTTTTAATATGCCTTCCTTTAAATCTTTTGTATAAAAAATAGGAAAATGATTAGGTGTATATGAAGGAAGTTCCACTCCTTCTTCCCATATTGCTCCTATTGCTCCATTTGCTATAGCAGTACTCAAATCACCAGAATGATCTTTATATAATGGAATAAACAATCCTTTTGGCTGCTTGGAGTCTGCTATAAATGACACGGTTTGAAAAAGCAAATCTTCTTTTACAAACCCTTTTGCTTCGGGTATTGCCTGAAGGATTAATTTATAGGACAGTGTCATTTTTTCTCTCCTCTATTGCTTCTTTTGCCACTAAACGATCATCAAAATCTAACACTTCAGAACCAATAATTTGATACGTTTCATGGCCTTTCCCTGCAATTAATATAACATCGCCTGGTTTCGCTTGATTTATGGAAAAGCGAATAGCCTCTTTTCGATCAGCAATAATCGTATAATTCTGTTCTCCCGTAACCCCTGCCTCCATATCTTTTAATATAGCAAGCGGATCTTCACTTCGAGGATTATCGGAAGTTAGGATAGCATAAGAAGCTTCCTGACAAGCAATTTTCGCCATTAAAGGACGTTTCGTCTTGTCTCTATCTCCTCCGCAGCCAGCAATGACATAAACATTTTTCTTCGCAAATTCTTTCACCGTCTGTAACGCATTTTGTAAACTATCAGGTGTATGGGAATAATCTACAATCACCGAGAAGTCTTGCTCTGCATTTACTGTTTCAAATCTGCCCGCAACTCCTTCTACCTTTTCTAACGCCTTAATTGTTACCTCTAATGGAATATTGCTTGCAATCGCAGCACCAATGCTTGCTAACGAATTATACACATTAAATTTACCAACCATTTTTAGCTGTACTTGGTGTGTTCCAAACGGCGAATGCAGATCAAAGGATGTACCTGCTGCAGTGATTCTTATATTTTTCGCCATTATATCGGCATCCGTATCAATTCCATATGTAAGAATATGAGCAGCAGTAATGGTTTCATACTCTTTAGCTGTTGCATCATCTTTGTTTAAGATTGCAAACTTTGGCTTTTCTGATGTGAAAGCATTTCCTAATCTTGTAAACAATAGCCCTTTTGCTTTTTTATATTCCTCCATCGTACCATGATAATCTAAATGGTCCTGACTTAAATTTGTGAATACAGCAATATCATAATCGCAGCCAAATACTCTTCCTTCTACAAGGGCATGGGAAGACACTTCCATAACAGCTGTGTCGACCTTCTGTTCCACCATTTGATGGAAGACCTTCTGAAGTGTCACTGCCTCTGGAGTAGTATTTTTTGTTTCCTGAATTTCCTCACCGATTTTCGTATACATCGTACCGATGATTCCTGTTTTTTGATCTGCCTCTTTTAAAATAGCATCTATTAAATGACTAGTAGTTGTTTTTCCATTTGTTCCAGTTATGCCAATAAGCTGAAGCTTTTGTGTTGGTTTTTGATAAAAAACATCTGCCAGAATACTACTAGCCCTCTTTGTATCTTTCACAACAATAACCGGAATAGGTAAAGGTAATTTTTTTTCAGCAATGACAGCCACCGCTCCAGACTCATATGCTTTTTGGGCAAAATCATGGCCATCGACTGTATATCCTTTTATACAAATAAAAAGACTGCCATTTATTACTTTGCGATTATCATTCTCTATTGATTTTATTTCCACATCGTCTCCATCATAAGGGACGTATGGGTGTAAATTCTCAATAAGTTTTTTTAATTGCATCGCTTTTTGATTCCTCTTTTCTCTAGCTCTATATGTAATCTGAATCACTCATAAAGTGAAACTTCCATCAGTGGGAGTTTTCCTTCCTCCCCCACTGATGGTTAGTTGAACCAATCGGACCTTTACGGACAGTTGATCTCCCTCCTATCTTCCTCGTATTCTCAGAAGCTTGAGGCGGGAGTCTTACTGGCCGTTAAGTGTGGGATAAATATTAATTATATACTAAATAATGACTCAACCATATAGATTATACAATTTTCTTAGCGTATTTTATTTTACATGATTAAAAAAAATTTATCTATGTTGTACCTTATTGTTGGAGAATTTATATTAGAAGAATAATTTAAAATGGAGGATATTTTTTATGTGTTTTTCTGTCCTTTTTGATATTTAGGGCAGTTTTTTTATCCTATAGGACAAAATGCGGCACGTAGAAATCGGCCGCATTTTATCTAATTAATTAAATTGAACCAATATTGTGGAGCCATCCTTTACTTTTGTTCCTGGTTCAGGGGATTGCTTTATAACGGTATCTCCACTTCCACTTGATTCTATTTTAAGATTAATAAACATTTCACTAATGTCTTTTTTCGTATGACCTACAAGATCAGGTACTTCTATTAATGGATTTTCTGGATATTTATATACTTTATCAATTTGGTCTTTACGCGGTTCAACACCTAGTGCTCTTAAACTATCTCCCATAATCGCCCCAACGATTGGTGCAGCAACTGCACTACCAAATTGTATGGTTCCTTTTGGATTATCTACTGCCACATAGACGACTAGTTCTGGGTCATCGGCAGGTGCAAACCCAATAAAAGAAAGAATATAGTTATTCTCTAAATATCTTCCACCAGATGCTTTTTGGGCTGTTCCTGTTTTTCCACCAACCCGATACCCTTCCACAAAGGCTTTACCTCCAGATCCTTTTGCCACAACATTTTCTAATGCCCTTCTCACTTCTTTGGATGTTTTTTCAGAAACAACCTTTCTTTTTGCAATAGGCTTCTTCTCCATGACTACTTCACCAGTGGCTGGATCAATTAATTCTTTCGCCACATAAGGAGTATATAGCGTTCCTCCATTAATAGCTGCCGAGAGCGCTGTTACTTGTTGAATTGGCGTTACTGCAACCCCTTGACCAAACGCAGTAGTTGCCTGCTCTACTGGTCCTACTCTATCCATGTTAAACAATATCCCTTTTGACTCCCCCTGTAAATCGATGCCTGTTTTCTGTCCAAACCCAAAATCACGAATATATTGAAAAAGCTTATCTTTTCCAAGGCGTTCCCCTAACTCCACAAAACCTGGGTTACAAGAGTTTTGAACAACTTCCAAGAATGTTTGCGAACCATGTCCGCCTCTCTTCCAACATTTCAGCTTAGCTCCACCTACTTCTGCGTAGCCCTTATCATAAAAAGTGTCCTTGTCTAAATCTACTTTTCCTTCTTCAAGAGCTGCTGCCAAAGTGATAATTTTAAAAGTAGAACCTGGTTCGTATGAACTCCAAATTGGTAAATTTCGATTATAAACTTTTGAATCAACATTTTGAAAATCAGAAGGATCAAATCCTGGACGACTAGACATCGCCAAAACCTCGCCAGTCTTTGGATTCATCGCCAATGCTATTATTGATTCAGGTTCATACATTTGTTCTGCAATATCTAATTCTCTCTCTACAATTGTTTGAATTTTTGTGTCAATCGTCAGTACTAAATCATTTCCGTTTACTGGCGCTTCATAAGCATCAGCCATATCATTCATTCTTTGACCTTTCGCATCAGAATAATATTGAACAGACCCCTTTTTCCCTTTTAACTCATCATCATATTCTAGTTCTAAGCCAATTAACCCTTGATTATCAATGCCTGCAAACCCTAAAACATGGGATAAATAATTTCCGAAAGGATAGGACCTCTTGGAATCTTCTCCAATATAGACACCATCTATATCAAGCGCACGAACTTTTTTTGCTTTTTCATGCGTAATTTTCCTTCCTTCTTTTAAGCGAACGCTCATCTCCTTTTGAATAATCTGCTTATAAACAGATTCTTTATCTGCTTCCAATACTTTTGCAAGCTTTTCTGCCGTATCTGCTGGATCTTTAAGCTGTCGTGGTACTATATAAACTGTTGGTGCACTAACATTTGTTGCCAGCGCTATTCCATTACGATCCAAAATCTCTCCACGTTGTGGCTCAAAAGCAATTTGCCGACTCCATAAATTTTTCGCTTTAGTTGTAAGCTCGTCCCCCAGAAAAAATTGAACATACGCTAATCTTGCATCAATAATAAAGAAAATAATTATCCCAGCAACCAGCGCTATCAATAATCGTTTTCGGACGGTTACGTTTGAAACCCGCATACAGATGGAACCCCCTTTATACTAGCTCAATTGAAATATATGCTTGTACGAAAAGGAATAGAACGTTTAGTATTTGTTCCTTTTAGGGGAGGAATTAAGAGGTTTTTTTGCTGATGAATGTGGGTTTCTTTTCTTTTTCTGATTATTTTAGCGTTCATCTACTTGATGAAAACCACTTTTGCTCATTTTTCTGTTTATTTTGGCGTTCATCCACCTGATGAAAACCACTTTTACTCATTTTTCTGTTTATTTTGGCGTTCATTCCCTTGATGAACGCCTCTTTCTCTTGCCTTTCGATTAATTTCGGCGATTTTCCCTCCAATGATCGCTGTTTTTTCTTTTTACTAAGTTTACTTTCAGCTTATATCCAATAAACAAATAAATCGCTAGACTCAACCACTATCTTTCACTCATAATACGCCCATTGATGTGCACCAATAAGCCTATAATGCTTATCTAATATTCTCTTAATTCTTCGCATTTCTCCCGAGATCAGACACCAGTCATAAATTTCTTTTGTCGTTATCTTTCTTTCTGGAAAAAGCAGCTTAAACTCTTCAACACTTCGTAAAACAGCTTTATCCAAGCTTTCTGTATACATTGCTAGTATGCAATACCTTGTCCATCTCCAACAAAAAAACTCCACCACATCTCAAAAATGTAGTAGAGCTTTCCCTCTTACTCCGGCTCTTTTAACTTAACCGTTAATTTATCATTTTCTTTAACCTTAGATCCCGCTTTTATGCTTTGAGAAGATACGTATCCACTTCCGGAGCTTTCAAGCTTTAATTTATTTAAATCTGCTACTTTTAACACATCACGTAATGACCAGCCCTTCATATTAGGAACTGTTTCTTTACCATTGGTCTTTAAAATAACTTTTTCTCCTTTTAGATAAGTTTCGCCTTTGACTGGAAGTTGTTCTTCCACTGTTTTACCGTCTCCGATAATAATCGCATTTAACCCCTTATCCGCTAAAATTTTCTTCGCTTCTTCTGCAGTCATTCCACTTAAATTCGGAATTCCGATTGGTTTCGAAACTTCTCCTTCAGTTGGAACAATATCCATATATTGAAGACTACTCTTCATTACAGAAGTGAAAATGTCCGCAACAGGTTCAGAACCTACCTCTGTTTCCTTCAGTTCTGGCTGCTGTACAGCAACATACATGATTAACTCAGGATCATCTTTTGGAGCCATTCCTAAAAAGGAAAAAATATAATTATTACTCCCGGTTAAATAGCCGCCGCCACTTTTGGGAATTTGTGCTGTTCCTGTTTTACCAGCAACCGGATAGCCATCAATATTAAATTTTTTGTAGCCTGTCCCTTTTTTACTTGTTATAACCGTTTCAAGAATATCGCGAACCTCTTTCGCTGTTTCAGCTGAAATCGGTGTCCCGGCAACTTGTGTCTCGCCTTTTTTGATTACTTCTCCGGTGTTCGGATCTTTAATTTGCTCGATTACGTACGGCTTCACCATTTTCCCATCGTTTGCCACTGCTGTCGCTGCTTGGATTTGTTGAATTGGTGTTAATGCAGTACCTTGACCAAAAGCGGTCGTAATTTTTTCGATTGGCCAGTTAAACACAATAGAGCTATTCGCTTCTCTTGGAAGATCAATCCCTGTTGTTTGATCAAGACCAAATTTCGTTAAGTATTCTCTAAATGTGTCAAAACCTATTTTTTCTTTGGCTAGTTTAGCGAAAGCTACATTGGAAGATCGTTGAACACCTTCCAAATAGGAAATACTTCCCCAACCTGCGCCACCGTTATGATCACCTATTCCTTCATATCTACCTGACTTATATTCTTCATTTGGGTTAAATACCCCTTCTTCGACAGCTGCCGCTAAGGTAAATATTTTCATTGTAGATCCTGGTTCATAATTGGTTTCGATCGCTTCATTATGCCAAGAATCGGTAATTCCTTCTCTTGTTTCGGGATCAAACGATGGTCTTTGACTCATCGCTAAAATTTCTCCTGTTTTCGGATTAGCTACGATTGCAATCATTTTCGCAGGATTATATTCATCATTCACTTTATTCATTGTATCCTCTAAAAAGGATTGAATTTTTTTATCGAGCGTCAAATAAACATCATTACCATTTTTTGCAGGCACGATTTTATCCTTACTGTTTGGTAAAATATAACCCCAAATATCTTTGCTATACTGCATGCTACCATTTGTGCCTGTTAGCATTTTGTTTAAACTTTCTTCGATGCCAAGTCTGCCCGTTTCTTTGCCATCTGATTCTTCTAAATATCCAATTACATGGGAAGCAAAAATACCATTCGGATAAAATCTCTTTTTACCTTCAACGATCTGAATGCCAGGGAGCTTCAAATCTTCAATTTTCTTCTTGGTTTCATAGGAAAGGTCCTTACCTGCCTTTCCAAATTCCACTTGTTTAGCTCCCTCTTTTGTTAAAATTCTATAAATCTCTGATTCTGTTAAGTCGATATATTTTGCTAGTTCTCTAGATGTTGTTTCCGGATCCTTGACATGAACGGGGTTGTTCTTGTCATGCTCACTTAACTTTTCATCTGTTACTGCAACAAGCTTATAGGAAACTGCATCCTCTGCAATTACTTCTCCATTACGGTCCAGTATACTACCTCTAGATGCCTCTAACACACGAGAAGTATTATGTTTTTTTTCTGCTTGTGCAGCAAGTTCTACACCAGACACTTCCCCTGTTGCCTGAATATAGACAAAGCGAATTACTAAAACAAAAAAGAGCAGACAAAAGAGAACAAAGAGGATGGCTGCTCCAAAATTAATATTAGGCTGTTTTCGAATCATTGCTTAATGCACAACCTTTACACTGTCTTTACTAAAATCTAAACCTAATTTACCTGCTACTTCACGTAAACGCTCAAAGCTACTTAAATTCTTAACCTGTGTATCTAATTCCTTGTTTGACTTTTCAATAGAATTAACAGCGTTTTGTGTGACTTGAATTTCTTTGTTGACTTGATAAATCTCTGCTTGGTTGCCCACGATTTTCACACCGCCAAAACAAATAATGGCAACAAAGGCAATTCCGATAATCTTCTCGCCAGGAGATAATAATGATTTAGTCTGTTTAATAACCTTTTTAACCGACTGTTTTTCTTCTTGATGTTGATAATGATCCTGTTGAATTTTTCTTGCTAAATTGCTCATTTAATTACCTCCTGCACCCTTTTGTTATTGTTTTTCAGCAACACGTAATTTTGCTGATCTTGCTCTGTTATTAAATTCTAATTCTTCTTCTGATGGAACAATTGGCTTTCTTGTTACTAATTTCAATTCCGGCTTAAACTCATCTGGAATGACTGGAAGTCCTGGCGGTAATGGCGGCAGTTCACTCGCTTTTTTAAATGCCGACTTACAGATTCTGTCCTCAAGGGAATGAAACGTGATAACACTAATTCTTCCGCCTGGATTTAATAACTTGATCGCTTGCTCTAATGAAGATTCAAATACTCCTAATTCATCATTGACTGCAATTCGTATCGCTTGAAACACTCTTTTAGCAGGGTGGCCACCTTTTCTTCTTGCAGGGGCTGGAATGGCCTCTTTAATTAATTCAACCAACTCTCCTGTTGTTTCGATCGGATGAGTTTCTCTTGCTGCCTCAATTTTTCTTGCTATTTGTTTGGAGAATTTTTCTTCCCCATAACGAAAGAAAATTTTAACTAATGATTCATATGACCAAGAATTTACAACATCATATGCGGTCACATCTGCCTCATTATCCATGCGCATATCTAATGGCGCATCATGGTGATAACTAAATCCACGCTCAGGGGTATCCAATTGCGGGGAAGAAACACCTAAATCATAAAGAATCCCATCTACATGAGTAATGCCTAAGTGATGAATTTCCTCTTCTAGATAGCGAAAATTACTTTTGACAATGGTCAATCTGTCCTTATATGGTGCTAATTTCTCTTGTGCATTTTTTACTGCTATTTCATCTTGATCGAACGCTATTAATCTTCCACTGCCTGATAATCTGGAAAGAATTAGTTCGCTATGCCCTGCTCCACCTAATGTACAATCCACATAGATTCCATCTGGCTTAATAGCAAGGGCATCGACCGCTTCATTTAGTAAAACTGTTGTATGATTAAACATGAATCCACACCTGTCTATAAATTTTTCTTGTAGGTAGTATTTATTATGTACATAATGAAAAAAATTAAATATCGAATCCAATCATATTCTCTGCAATTTCTGCAAAAGAATCCTCTGATTCTGAAAAATAATTTTCCCACTCTTGTTTATCCCAAATTTCAATACGATTTGAAACACCTAGAATAACACATTCTTTCTCAAGCTGTGCATATTGAAATAAGGGGGTGGCAATATTTATGCGACCTTGTTTATCTATTTCGCATTCTGTTGCGCCGGAGAAGAAAAAACGGGTAAATGCTCTAGCATCCTTTTTGGTTAAAGGCAATTGCTTAAGCTTGTCTTCAATTATCTCCCATTCCGTTAGTGGGTAACCGAAAAGACATCGATCGAGGCCACGGGTTAGAATAAAGGTTTCACCTAAGTTCTCTCTAAACTTAGCAGGCACAATGATACGTCCTTTTGCATCGACATTATGATGATATTCCCCCATAAACATACCCTTGTCCCCCACTTTCTAACCTCAATGTACCACATTCCCCCACTTTCCTCCACTATTAAATTTAATTCTAGCTATTTTGTTTATTTCCTGCAATAAAAATAATAATTTTGAAAAGATAAAAAGGTTTGATCGTTGCAAATTTTGGTTAATAACCTGTGATATTTCTAAAAGGTTATTGGAATAGCATCCTTATCTCTACTAAAAAACACATAATAATAACAAAAAGAGGCTGGGACAAAAAGTCTCTTTAGTAGAAAAAAGGTGAAATCGCCAGTGGCGATTTCACCTTTTTTCACTTATTTTAAGAGATTGGTTGGCAAGATA
>Ga0209463_1000514_pt1 | contig 29651 bp, 35 predicted proteins | sample AgamicMgSfrz_FD_187169 | JGI IMG/M metagenome (GOLD analysis project Ga0209463, IMG submission 187169) | Agave microbial communities from Guanajuato, Mexico - Mg.Sf.rz (SPAdes) (version 2) | ecosystem: Host-associated > Plants > Phyllosphere > Phylloplane/Leaf | place: Guanajuato, Mexico...
GTACTGATTCGTTCATCGAATGGTTTTTGAAACCCTTTTGTATAAGTATGAAATGCCTTTCCATCCACTCGAACCATGACAGGTTTTTTAGGATCTAAAAATACGCGCATCTCGTGCTCGTATTCTTTCATTCTTATGGAAAATTCGTCATATTGTTTGGCACACATGTTTCTCATCCTTTCTTTATCTGTTTATTTTATCATACATTTTTTAAAAAAAACTATGTTTTTTCGTTTTAAACAAAAAAACATGTTATAAAAACAAAAAAGGAGTGAAGTCGATGTTAGCACAAGTTATTGTCGTGAAAAATGAAGAAGTATTGATGGTAAAGCAATATACAAAAAGAGGAACGATTATTTGGAATTTTCCTGGTGGAGGGATTGAAGAAAATGAAACACCTGAAGAAGCTGCAATTCGAGAAGTCAAAGAAGAAACAGGTTATGATATTTCTCTCACAGAACTTCTTTATTTTAGCGGAAAAAAATATACTTACATCGGTGAAATCACAGGTGGTGAATTATTTGTTAATCACGACTTAGTCGAAAATGAAGACGTGTTGGAAGCAAAATGGATTTCTATCCATGACGCAGAAAAATTTGATGATATTACAACACCCATGCTGGAACGTTTTTTGTTGCAGAAAAAAAAGTCATGAAACACTCATGACTTTTTCTTGATGTTGTTGAATTAATGATAATACTTCATGTACTTTTCGTACATCATATACTTTCAACCAGTTCTTTTTTGTCTTAATCGATTTTGCTTGTGATAAATCAATCGGTAAATCTAATAAAACGGATTTAGCAGGAATGGCGTGTCGATTTGGTTTTTTTATGTAATATTTATTGGAATTGGCTGTTTTCGTTCGAAGTTGAAGTCCATAAGCAACGCCATGTTGTTGAACAAAAATATCTACTTTCCCAAATAAATCATAACGCAAATTGTACAATACATTATCAAATTTTTCTGATTCTTTTAATACATGATAAAAATGAATATCACGCAAAAGAGACGGATACGTTCGAGATAATCGCCCAAGCAACGCTTTTTTCAACTCGTTAGTGGGTACATTTTTACGAATCCATGCTTCATTTGCTCTAATATAAAACGAAATGAATTCTTTTTGTGTTGGAATATGCTTGTATTCATACAAATAATAATAAAAATGCGTCGCCATAATAGGTATTTGGGATTGAATTTCAATTTTTTCATTGTTTGCTTTTCGTTCAACATCAAGTTCTAAATTCTGACAAAATCGTTCAATATCACTCACTTTTAACTTCAGTGTATCAATATACTGCCACGATGAAAGCTTTTCAATCGTATTATACATTTTTTGATAATTATCTTTAATCATAATCTCCCTCATTTCTCCTTTTATCTTACTTATTTTACTATAAAAAGCGTGTTTTGACAGAGTTTTTTTCAAAAAAAGACGAATATATTATTCGTCTTTTATTTTTTTCACTCCCCAAAGATCCCAATTCCAATTTCGATCATCAATGTTTACCACTGCCATTTCAACATGCTCATCACTAATATAAAATGATTGAACAATTCCTTCATTTTTCCCATTATACGTCGCGTTATTACATCGCACACGATCGCCTTTTTTTAAAAAATGTGCCGTTTCTTGATAAAAAGAAAAGTTATGATCAAACAACAATTTAGGACGATAGTTAGATTTTTTGACCAAATAATAAAGTACTCGTTTTCCGAGAAGTGCGATAATCCGCGAATCAAGGTTTATAACTCCGTCCATTGTCACAACGATAGTTTCTTTTAGGTGTACACGATTGTTTGTTTCACTTCGCAAAAAAGGTTTAAATGCCATGCTGAATAAAAAATCGATACCTTTTATATAAAACTCACAGCGATAACCTTCTTCTGTTTGTTGCAACGTAAGAGTTTTAAATGTCAATGTCCCCTCATCGATCTGTTGTTGAATAAGTTGGAAAGAATCAATGCATCTTTCGATGTCTTTGATAAAAGCGCTAGAAAGGATAAGTGAAAGCTCTTCTTTATTAGACTGATTATTTGTTTCTCCGTTTTTATCATATTTTGTCCTGATATGATGCGCGTTTTTTTCTTCATCTTGGAAATAAACATCTATTACATATTCAGATACATGTCGTTTCGGTTGATTGATAACAATTTGTGATTGAAATCCATTCATTTTGTTCATTCCTTTCTTTTTTTCTTATTATAAACTTTTTTCACCATTTTTTTAAAAAAAAGAAGCCATTAGGCTTCTTTTTTTGGTACGATTTGTGCAAATAATACTTTCTTTTCTCCAAAATATGTATTGGCTACACGCATGATATCTTCTGCTGTAATCGCATTGATTTTTTTCGTGTATTCCATCACATCTTCTCCAAGTTCAAAAAGATGTTTCATCGCTAAATCACGATTAATTGATTCTTTGTAATCTTGCGCCATGAGTAAACGTCCTGATTTTAAGCTTTTTACTTTGCTTAATTCTTTTTCTGAAACAGGCTCTGTTTTTAAGCGTTCAAGTTGTTCAATAATCGTTGTTTTAACATCTTCTAAATTCGCGACATCTGTTCCCACATAACCAATTAGCATACCCATGCTATTTCCTCCAGCATACCCAGCGTTCGCTGTGTAAGCTAATCCTTTTTCTTCACGAATAATTTTAAATAAACGCGAACTCATGCTTCCACCTAGAAGAGTTCCTACTAAATCAAATACATGTGCATCTTTATCATGTCCCGTTGGCGCAAATAACATCCAGCGCAAGTGTGCTTGTTTGATGTCTTTTTCAAGAGAAACCGTTTTTCCACCTAGTTCATATGGAACAAATGGTTCTACTTCATAAATAACTGACTTTGAATTCTTCGGTGTTAATGCTTCTAACTTTTCACAAAGCATTTCATGGTTGATATTTCCCGTTGCAACAAATACCATGTTACTAGGTTGATAGAATTCATTTACAAAACGATTTAAATCTTCTTGTGTGATACTTGCTACACTTTCTCTTGTACCTAGAATGTTTTTTCGTTCAGGATAATGTTTCATTAATTCATCCATCATTAAATCATATGCTTGACTTCCAGGATCATCTTCATAACGTTTGATTTCTTCTGTGACAACTTTTTTCTCTTTTTCCATTTCATCAATCGGAAAAGTCGAATAAAAAAGCATATCGCTTAAGACTTCTGTTGCCACTTCCCATCCCGTAAACGGTACTTGTGTAAAATAGTTTGTACGTTCAGCAGATGTTGACGCATTGAAGTTTCCACCAATTCCATCAATAGATTCATTGATTTCTTCACTTGTACGATTTTTTGTTCCTTTAAACAACATATGCTCTGTAAAATGAGCAATTCCATATGGATAATTTTTCTCGTTATTCCCACCAACTTTTACCCAATATGTAAGCATTGTCGCTTTTGCATTTCCATCATGGTTCGTAATCACTGTTAAACCGTTTTTAAGTGTTGTTTTTTTCATGGTAAGTATCCCCTTTATGTTAGATTCCTTTTTATTATACCTTAAAATTGTCGCTTTTTGTTAAAAAATTGTCGAGTCTTTTTTTTACCCAATTATTCATTTTTAGGTTATAATAGGTAAGGTTTTGAGGAAACTGATTTAAAGCAACGACATAGACTCTTGTTTTGAAACAGTCTGAAAATATCGAGTCTTATTGGCGCAACCTAGGAGTTGTAGAGTCACATGAGAGGAAGGGCATGTGATGACTCGATTAAGGAGATGATTATTAAACACGATGAATGAAAAAATCCATTCCTAAAGAAACAAAGAAGATAAAAAAAGAAAGAATGAACCTTATTGTTCATTCTTTTTCTCTTTTTTAGTCAGTAACTTAATATAAAGACCAGCTACTCCTGTTACAAGAAGGGTTGTTGCTAGTACATAAACAAAATTCATCAACAAATGAAGTTTTGCCTCTTTCACTAACTCTTGATAATCATCTCCATCATAAGCAATTACCAGTGTTCCTTTTTTAAGTGGAACATACTGATAAACAACCGTTTGTTTTTTCTCTTTTACCACAATTTCATACGCAATATGTTTTTTCAAATCGCTGCGTAATTCTTTTTTTACTTTTTTAGGTAACTTTTTTTGATAATCAGTTGTCGCATAAAAATGAGCTTCTTTAACGTTTAAATGATTAGTCGGCGTTTCTTTTAACGACACTCCTTTATCTAATTCATTTACAACTTCTTTTCTCGTATTACTATGTTCATTAATTAATTGTTTTTCAAGTAATTTCTCGGTTTGTTTATATCCGATAACGGCTGCTAATGAACTGATTGAAAAACTCATAACAAAGCATAAAAAGATAATTAAAAATTTTGTTGTTCGCTTCATGTTTCCTCACCTCTCATAGGTGAAATATACCAGAAAAAATAAGTTTGTGGAAAAACAAACCATAAAAAGTGTATAATAAAGGTATAAGGGGGAATTTTCATGGAAGAAAAAGATGGATACATCCGCGTTCGCACAAATGAACATGGAGAAATTGTTGAAGTAGAAGAATTGTATTTTACACACGAAATCACACATAACAAAGATTATTTCTTATTTAAACCCACTCATTTCGAACAAGCAATTTTATTATTAGTTTTTATAAAAGATAAAAAAGAGTTAAAAATTGTGAACGAAATCTTATTATATGATGGGAAAAACAAACCACAAGAAACCAATGAAGAATTGGAACGAGATCTTTTTTAAAAAAAAACGCGTGACGAAATATTAACAATCGATATTAACGAATAAAAAAAGCTGTTTCGAATTCGAAACAGCTTTTTTTCAACGATATAATAAAAGTCGTAATCTTAATTTCTCCAGTTCTTTTTGTTTTTCATCAGAAAAAAGCTCTTTTATTGTGACTAAATATTGCATTATTTCTTTTTGATGATAATTTTTAACAAACGTTAATACATCTACTTTTTCTCCTCTCACTTCCTCTGCATTTACATCTGCTCCATGTTCAACGAGATATTTGAAAATATCGATTTGTTCACATTGAACAGCATAAATAATATCCGTATAAGCAACATCTCCAGGTTTTTTAAATGCAATTCCTTTATCAATTAATAATTTAGCTACTTTTATTTCCCCCTCTCTTATAGCTACCGTTAAATAACTATCTACACATGGCGTTCCATATTCATTAATATTTCGATTCAGATCTACACCCATTTCAACAAAAGATGTCAAAAGTTCAAGATCTTCTTCCGCAATGGTACACCTTATCAATTGCTCTACATCTTCCTCGTCGAGCGTTTCTTTAAGTAACATTTCCGCATAGTCTCGAGGTATTTCTTTCCATATTTTTTTAAAAGTATTGTACGGAATATAATTTGGCATCTTCATCATTCCTTTTTTCTTTTATTATACTGCAAAGAACAAGGAAAAAAATCTTTTTTTTCTGAATTATAAAGAAAAGGAGGAGATTTTTATGTTTTTATGGTGGGATACAATGCTTTCTTTTCAGACAAAAACGCAACAATTTACCATCAAAACAACGGTAAATTGCGATGAATGGAATGGTTCAAACACCCTTTCATTTGTCTATGATATGTCAGGTAAATTTTTATCCAAAACCTATCAAGGATCACAAACGTTGAAAAACATGACCATTGAAGAAACACACCAATACGCAAAAAAGCGAAATGCTCAAACGATGCTTCATTATATTGGATCCATTTCTGCACTAAAAGATCATCTCCAAAGAGGAGTTCAAAAAATGGATGTTGTTTCGTTTGAAGAAGAAAATAAACATCTCCAAGAACTTCATGTTTCTCGTGTTATGTTTTATTTAAATGGTGATCAAGAACATCCTTTTGATTTTATCTATCATCATGCTAAAGAAGAAGGAAATATCACCTATATGAACTACAATGGATTCAATATTCATCTGTCTCCAGATTTCTTTCCCTTTCGTCACGAAATCATTACATACATTAAAAAACAAGATAAAAAAACAAGGCTTCATTTTTTCGGAAAATAAAATGTACAAATCCTCATTTATCGTATATAATAATTATACTACTTTAGATGAGGTGATTATTATGGCAAAAAGTAAAAGCAGAAAATTACGTGAAAAAGAAGCTAAACGAAGAGGATACGATGTACACACAAATCTTCGAGGTGGACAGTTTATTGCAATCGACACAACAACTAAATGTACGAAAACGAAAAAAGAAAAATTACAGCAACGTATGAAAAAAGATAAGCAGAGCGGCTATCATTCAGATGGTGAACGTTCTGCTTTTTATTTTGTCTAATAATAGGAATAAAATGGTATAATAAAAGAAAAAAGAGAGAGGAAAAAGAACATGAAAAACATAGCCGAATTACATTACTTTCATCAGTTTACGCAGTATATAGAAAACCAATTCCAGTTTGAACGTTATGGAGATAAGTGGGAAATAATTGAAGCAAAAGGCAAAATCGTTATGTTTATGATGCCTTTTGATCGAGCATTTCGCGTGGATAAAAGCAATCCTTCATCCATTCTTTTTAAGATGAATTGTCACATTCTTTTATACTGGGATACCCAAACCAAGACGTTTGAAGCCTTTAAATCACGTTTTGGAGGATTAAACGAATTAGAAAATGCATTTTTTTTCTATATTGAAGATTTAATCAAAAAACAGTCACTCCCTGATTGTTTTACCACTTATTATCATACCCATCGCATTCGACGTATGTTTAAGTAAAAAAAGAAAGGATGAAATTAATGACTCTCCCTTTTCAGTTTTTATTTGTTGAACGATCACCACTTCAAATGATTGATGAAAAAACGTATGCTTTTTCCTTAATTTTTTTCGACGAGAGAGAAGATTCAGATTATTGGATTAAAATTGGTTCCATTGATGTAGTGATAGATATTTTTGGAAATTCGTCATTCGATAGTGCTTGGGAAACCGAAGAATACCATGAAGAAATAGCAAATTATCAAAAAAAACATCCTTCTTCAGAACTTCTTTCGTTGATGGAAAACGAAACATCTGGAAAAATTTTTGTATTAGATGCAAAAAAAATCATCCGCGAATTAGCACACATTAATCGGTTTACTACGTTTGAAATAAAGAATATTACGTACAAACAATCTCACCGCGATTATATCGAATTTGGATTAAAAGGAACGGGATTAACTTTTACATTGTATCTACCGAGTGAAAATTATCCAGAAGAAACACTTCAAGTAAATGGAGAAACTAGTACCTTTGATATTAGTCTCATCACGTATGGACTTCGAGATTGGGAAGAAATTCGAGAACAAATCATGAAACACCCAGACATTCGATTAAAAGTATTAGGACGCTAAGCGTCCTTTTTTATGAGGAAAATGCATTTTTTTCAGTAATACCTATGTAAAGGAGTGATTTTATGCATTACGTTTATATGCTGCGCTGCAGTGATAACAGTATTTACACAGGCTATACGACTGATTTAAAAAATCGATTAGACACACACAACAAAGGAAAAGGTGCTAAATATACACGAACACGTTTACCTGTTGATTTATTATATTTCGAAGAATACTCTACAAAATCTTCTGCGTTAAAACGTGAACATGCGATTAAAAAATTATCAAAAAAACAAAAAGAAAACATGATAAAAAAATAAAAAGACTTCAAAAAGAAGTCTCTTACACCACAATCCGTTCGTATTCACGTTTCATTTTAACAAGTATTTTTCGTTCAATTCGAGAAACGTAACTTTGTGAAATATCGAGTGATTTGGCAATGTCTTGTTGATTTTTTTTCATACAATCAATTCCAAAACGATATTGGATGATCTTTCGTTCGACATCAGGAAGTTTATACATAATTTCTTTTACGAGCTGGATTTTTGTTTTTTTCATGACTTCTTGTTCAACCTCTTCAGCTACGTTTGTCAACGTATCTGCAATAGATAAATCATTTCCTTCACTATCATGTGATAAAGAAGATTCAATGGATATATCATTGTTTCTTTTTTTATTTTTTCGTAAATACATTAAAATTTCATTTTCAATACATTTTGATGAATACGTTGCAAACTGTACATTTTTATGTGGATCGAACGAGTCAACCGCTTTAATTAAACCGATATTTCCAATCGAGCATAAGTCCTCAAGATCGACAGGATTATTTTTATATTTATTCGCAAGAAAACAAACAAGCCGTAAATTTCGTTCGATCATTTCATTTTTTGCTTGCAGATCCCCTTGTTTAATACGTTCAAGTAACTCTTTCTCTCTTTCTTTTGTTAATGGTTCAGGTAATACTTGTTGATTCATTTTCATTTCCTCCTCTTCCTGTTTTTATGTATATGCAAAAACATAAAAATGTTTCCATCATTTTCTTTGAAAAAGAAAAAAAGTGTGTTATATAAAGAGGGAGGTGATGTTGATGAAAAAGATCGTAGCCCTTTTAGTTATAAGTGGTCTTCTTTTAGCAGGTTGTCAATCACAAAAATTTAAAGATTATAAAGCACAAGGCGAACAACAATTAGCAGATAAGAAATATGATGAAGCGATTAAGTCATTTTCTTTAGCAAATAGCGAAAGCCCTGGAAATGCTGATATTATCGATTTATTGACACAAGCTTATGAAGAAGAATACACTTATTATTCCGAACAAGGCTCAAAAGCGTTAGATGATAAGAATTTTTCGAAAGCTGCTACTTATTTAGAAAAAGCAGCAGAAACTGGTAAAGCGTTAGAAAAAGATAAAGATGAGATTAGTTCACTAAAAGAACAAGCAAAAGAAGCTAAAAATTTAAATACTGCTCAAAAGAATTTAAATGCATATGCAAAGTGGTATAACGGTGTTTTAAAAGATGGTTATAGTATGACACAGGAATGGAAAAGCTTATTAAATCAAGCTTCTACAGGTCAAGCTACTCGTGAAGATTTAAAAGGAAAATTAAGCACGTTGCTTCCTAAAATGGACAAATTAAACAATGAAGTAAGTTCATTTGGACTTAATCGTTTAGTTCCTGATGGTACACATAAAAAATTATCTGGTAAAACAGAAAATCTAGTAAAAAACGCACAAAAAACGTTGACCCTTCTTTCTACTTCTGAAGAAGTAGATGGAGAAGAAGTAACGCTTTTAGATATTATAGATGAAGGAAATAAAATCGCTGCCTATAAATCAGATTTAGATGATTATTCTATTACACTTCAATCTTATGCAGATGATAAAGGATTGAAATTAGAATTTAAAGCAGATTTATCAAGCAGTAAATAAAAAGAAACAAAAGAGAAGGAAATTTCCTTCTCTTTTGTTTCTTTTTATAAAAAAATGAGATATAATAAACCCACTAAAAAAAGAGGTGATGATCTATGGCTAGTAGTCGCACAAGGCATTTAAAAGAAACGTTATCTAATTTTAAATTTTTAATGGCACTTCGAGCATTAGAGTTGGTAATGTATGAAATGAATGCAGAAAAAGGATATGTTCGTCATAACGGTGCTCATTATTTTTATCATTTAGTTGATGTAACACAAAAATTAATTAACCATGGTATTCGAGATGAAAACATTTTAACAGCAGCTCTTCTCCATGATTTAGTAGAAGACGTACCTGGTTATACGATTGAAAAAGTCCGTAAAACATTTAATCCAAGAGTTGCTCACATTGTAGATCTTGTCACAAAAAAACCAGGAATTGATTATAAAAAATCGGAAAATATTTTGTTTTATCTTGAAAAAATTTCAGAAGATTACGGCGCTTCTTTAGTCAAAACCGCAGATCGTATGCACAACTTTGGCACATTATTAGATGCAACCCCTGAAAAACGGATTCGACAAGCAATTGAAACGGAAAAATATTTTATTCCATTTTTTAAACAGTGCCGAAAACGATATACTACATATGCTTCATTCTTTTTTGAAGCCAAAACACAAATTGAACCACAACTTTGGATGATCAAAGAATACGATAAAAAAGTAAAAGAACTGGAAGAAAAAATTCGCCAGTTAGAAAAATAAGAATACTTTCTTGCTCATTTTTTTAAAAAGGTTTAGTATGAATCCCGAGGTGAACAATCATGGGATTTTTTTCAATCTTTTTTGTGTTCGTTTTATTCGTTTTAGTTATTATCATCGGCTTTTCTTTATTTCGATCAGGTTCTCGTATTAGCGAAATTAAAAAAGAAATTGATTTGTTAAATGAAGAGTATGATGAAAAGTTCGAACAATTAAAACAAGAAGAAACAAAAAAAGAAAAAGACGAAACAAAAAACGAGTCATAAGCTCGTTTTTCGCTTTAAAAATGGCTATCTAATACTTTTTTTATTGTATCAGATGAAAACCCTCTTCCCATTAAAAATTGAAATAATTTTCCTTTCAATTCAAATTGATTTTTTGAACGTTTTTCATAGTAAGGTTTTTTTGTTATAAGTAATTTTTCAATAGCTTCAAGTTCATCTTCTTCATTCACTTCACTTAACGCTTTTTCAATATCTTCTTCATTCACACCTTTTTGACGCAATTTCATTTTAATTTTTTGTTTGCCTTGTTTTTTGAATTTAACAGAATCATTTGCAAGAGCTTTTGCATAACGTTCATCACTTATGTAATTATACCGATGTAAAAATGAAATTGTCTCTTCAATGACTACTTCGGCATATCCTTTTTCTTTTAATTTATCTCGAATGGTTTTTTCTGTTTTACTTAACAAATAATTCGCTACATATCCTTTCGCTTTTTCCAACTCTTCTTCTAATACAATTTTTTCAAGTTGTTCTTTCGTCACAACCATGCCAATTTTAAAATATTTTTGTGCAATATAATCACTTACACCAGCATAAAAACGTTCGTTAATGTACACATTTATGCGATTGGCATTCTTTTTTTGTGGTTCTAAATCTGTAATTTTCATCATACCTCTCACCTCTTTTTTTATTTTAACAAAAAAAAGCAGATACGACTATCTGCTTTTTATAATAATAACAATGCGTTTTTAATTGCCTTTTTTTTATTTTTCGTTATTTCTTCAAAAATAAATGTTTCTGTTTCTTCCATAGATGTCTTTATATGCAATTTTTCTATACCATATTGTTCTTCAATGATAAAATAGTGATTATCAAACTTAAACACGCGAAAATGTTCAATTCTTTCAATTGGAACTTTTGTATGTTCCTTTCTTTTATTGACACACTTTTCTTCTATTTCTCTTTTTGTCATAACCTTTTCTAAAAGTGTATAAACTTCGTTTTTGGCTTCAGGTTTGAATGTTGTAAAATAATGATCAAAGTGGTATCTTGGTGCTTCTAGTAAATTTTTAATTCGTTGTTTTTCCTCGATTTTTTTGAAAAGCAACTGGCAAGCTTCATGTAATTCATATACTGAATTAAATGGAAATGTTTGTTTTATGTTTTCTTCTTTTAAAGAAAACGTTTGTTGATAGTCAATTTCGATCATTCCTTCGTATCCATCTACATAAATCGGAATTTTATTCGTTTTTTGAAAAAAGTATTCCATTGTACAATTTTTTTGTTGATAGTTTTGTAAAAACTCATAGATTGTACGACCTAATTTTTCAATCAACTCCGCTTTTATCGGTTCTATTGTTTTTGTATAGTATGGAGATTCGTATTCATTTAATATAAATTCGTAAGGATACTGACTCATGTCCTTTATTTTCGTATATCCTTTTTCTTTCAAAAATTTTTCTACTGTTTTTCCTTTAATTGCAACGTATCCGCATTTTTTATATAATGCCATTTCTTCTAACCATTTTATTACCATTTCGAGTGCTTTTTCGGGAATTGCTATTCCTTCTTTCTCTTCATCTGTTTTGACCAATTCATAACCCTCATTCATTTCAGCGAATAATTCGTCGAAATACTCCAATATTTCTTCTTCTACGTTTGCACTTGGTTGACGAATGATAACATCAAGTACACCATTTACGACTTGTAGCTTCATTTTAAGGTCTCCTGGTTGCATGCGAACTTCTATCCCTCGGTCTGTTTCATTCACTTCAAAAGAATAACCTAATTTTTCAAATTCATCTTTAAACACAACACTTTTTTCCATTTCATCCCAACTCTCTTTTTTCTTTATTGTATCACAATTTTTACCTTTTTTTTCTTTCTTTTTTGTGCTATAGTAAGTGAAAAAGATTAGAAAGGAAGAGTTTAATGAGCCTTACATGTGTACTTGGAGATATTACGCGCGAAACAAGTGACGTTATCGTTAATTCAGCCAATCAAAGTTTATTTGCAGGAAGCGGTGTATGCGGAGCAATCCATCGCGCGGCTGGAAGAGAATTAGAAAAAGAATGCTTAAAAATAAAAGAAACGTTAACGGACGGATTCTTACCCACAGGAGAAGCCATTATAACGGATGGATATAATCTTTATGCTAAAAAAGTCATTCATGCTGTTGGTCCTGTTTTTCAAGATGGAACAAAAAACGAACCATCTTTATTAAAAAAAACTTATCAAAGTGCATTGCAATTAGCAGAAGAACATCAATTAACAAGCATTTCTTTTCCTTCTATTTCTACAGGTATCTACCGATTCCCTGTAGAGGCTGCTGCAGACATTGCAATTAACACAATTAAAGAATTCCTTACACACGCGAATCACATCAAAGATGTGCGTATGGTATTATTTACTGAACAAGACTATCAGGTATATCAACAAAAAAATCTTTCATAAGAAAGATTTTTTCCATTTTATTGCTTTTTTTCTTCTCCTTTATTACTATTGGAACACAGAAAAACGAGGAGGAAAGAAATGAAAAGTATGTCTATTAAAACAAAAATTACTGTGTTATTTTTTCTTTCTTTTTTAGGTGTGTTTATTATCAATAGCGTTCTTTCTTTTTATGTCATTCGAACGTCTGTAGAAAATTCTATTAGTCATTTTTCTCAACAAATCGTTCAACACGCTACTGAACAATTTGATCAAAAAAGTTACGAAAAATGGCTTTCTACTGCGAGTATGAATAAAACATATTGGTCTTTACGAGATCAAGTAAATGACCTTCGTTTAAAAAATGGCGCCATGTATTTATACACCCTTGCAAAAGACGAAAACAGCAAAACCGATCTTTCAATTGTAATTGATGGATTACCAAAAGAAGACAAAAGTAGTGTAAAGCCTTTTACTCCAACCACTTCTGTTTCATATAAAGATATTCAATCTGTTTTTGAAACAGGAAAACCAACCAATCTTCCTATCGTTCACGACGAAAAATACGGTGACTATTTATCTGCTTTTTTTCCTTTAAAAAATAAACAAGGCGATATTATAGGAATTATGGGAATGGATATTGCAGCTTCATCTGTTAAGTCGATCCAAAAAGAAATTATTTCCTCTATGCTTCCTCTTTTATTAATAGGTAATATTTTATTTCTTATTATAAGTCTTTTAATTATCTGGTTTACGATGCATCGCATTTTTTCTCCGCTTGGGCATGTGATTAATTCAACTGAAAGATTAGCAAAAGGAGATTTTTCTCAATCGGATATTTCTTATAAACAAGAAAATGAACTCGGAAAAATGATTTCTTCGTTTAATCGTATGAAAGAAAAACTTGGCACGCTTGTTCAAGATGTAAAGGAAACCTCTAACAGTATTCAATATCGAAATCAAGAATTACTTCAAAATGCTTCTCATATTACACTTCAAAATGAAGCAATTGAAACATCAAGCAAACAAGTCTTAGAAGGTAGTGAGTATATTAATATTTCGATGGAATCTGTCAAACATTCGATGGATCATTTTAAAGAATTATCCTCCGAAATGAATCACTCCATTCAACATATGAGTGAACTATCGCGACAAATTCATCATCAAGGAACTGAAAGTGCGCACCTTTTAGAACGTACATTAGTCCAAAATAAACAAACACATGATAGTTTCCAAGGATTTGTTGAAACGATGAATGCATTGGTTGAAAAATCAACAAAAATGGAACAAATTATTTCAACGATCGATCAAGTTGCCTCTCAAACCAATTTGCTTGCTTTAAATGCAGCGATCGAAGCCGCGAGAGCTGGAGAACAAGGAAAGGGTTTTATGGTCGTAGCAGATGAAGTTAAAAAATTGTCACATGAAACGACTTCTTATACTAAACATGTGTACGATACGATTCGTGATATTCAAGCTGAAACCGAAGAAGCAAAAGAAAAATTAGTTTATACCATGAATGAATACCAACAACAATCCTCTGACATTACGACTGTAAAAGTTCATATGGATGAGTTAAAATCTATCACTGATCGTTTTTACGCTGCTCTTTATCAAGTTTTAGAACGGGTATCCACTATTGACGAACACCAAACGAAAATTCAACATGAAATTACTGTTGTCACCTCAACATCCGAAGAATCAGCTACATCGGTATTAGAAGTTAATCAATCTATTACAGAAGTTAAGCAAAATGTTCAATCTTTAGTTGATGAAATTAATTATATCCATACTGAAATTAGTACACTTGTCGAAAAAACAAATCAATTTAAGCTATAAGCTTAAATTGATTTTTTCTTTTTTTGCACTATAATTAAAAATAGATAGACAAAAACCTATAAGGGAGAGAAACAGATGAACATTTTATTAGTAGGTGCTCCAGGTGTTGGAAAAGGAACCGTTTCCGAATTTTTAGAAAAAAATTACAATCTTCCATCTATTTCAACAGGTCACATTGGAAGACAAGAAATCAAAAAAAAGACAGCAGTCGGAAAAGAATTAGCCGATGTGTTGGCAAACGGAAAGTTTTTTTCAGACGAACTAGCTCTTTCTATTGCGAAAGTGGAATTAGAACACGCATACAGCGGTGTTATTCTAGACGGTTTTCCTCGAAATATGGCGCAAGCGGTTGTATTTGATCAATATTTTCAAGAAACGAATCGAAAACTCGATCTTGTTTTAAACATTGTAAACGATGATGAAAACATTATTGCACGTTTAAAAGATCGTCGAACATGTCCTTCTTGCAATGCAACGTATCATTTAGTCAATAAACTGCCGCATACAGTGGGCATCTGCGATGACTGTCAAACGCCCCTTATTCAACGTGACGATGACCGTCCAGAAGTGGTAAAAGAACGTTTAGAACTTTATCGTGAAGTAACACTACCTTTACTTTCTCATTACGAAAAACAAGGAATTGTTCGCACGGTGTCAAGTGATTGCTCCATCCAAGAGATGTATCAATCTGTTGTAGATAGTATTAATTCGCTTTAAAAACGCTCATATGAGCGTTTTTTTTATTGACTTTTAATCTTTCAATATTATGATGACAAAAAAAGACAAAGGAGGTTATTTTATGAACCGAACAAAAATAGGAATCATTTTTCTTCTTGCGTGGATGTGTACATTTTTTTCGTTCGCTCCTACTTCCGCTCTTGAACAAAATCAACGAGTAGATGTATTCAATGATACGTGGAAGCTGCAAACGAAAACATATAAAACAATTGTGCTAGATCCAAGTAAAGAAAAAAATCCAGGTTGGGCTATTCAACTCGCCTTAAATGAAGCGAAAACAGCTAAACAACCAATGAAAATATTTGTAAAAAAAGGAACATATACGTTAACAAAACCACTACGCATTTATAGCAATACATGGTTACAATTAGAAAAAGGAACGGTTATGATTCGAAATCATGATCAAGTTATGCTTTTAAATGGTGATTATGGCGCTTCTTATAGTGGTTATAATGGAAATTCGAATATTATCATCGACGGTGGTACATGGGATGGAAACGGTGATACAATCAAAGACGATGGAACAGCTTTTGGTATTTCACATGCACAAAACATATTAATACAAAATGTCACCGTAAAAGACATTTATTATTCTCATGGCATTGATCTTGCTGGAAGTAAAAATGTTGTGATTCGTCATTCTTCTTTTATTGGATTTTTCGATGATGGAACAAGAGGGTATGCAGAAGCAATTCAAGTAGATATTGCAGCATCTGTTCAATCGTTCCATGAATTTGGATCGTATGATTTAACACCTTCTCAAAACATTCGAATTGAAGACAATTATTTTGGAAATTCAACCACAAAAGGAGCAAAAACTTGGGGAGTGGGAGTAGGAAGTCATTCGGCTGTAAATGGAAAAAAATATGAAAATATTCAAATTGTTCATAATACATTTGATCATCTTTCTTCCGTTGCGATTAAAGCGATTAATTGGGAGAATGTAATGATTTACCAAAACAACCTTTCAGCTTCTACTTATGCATTGTTTGCAACTAATACAGAAAAAGATCCTGTAACCCAATTTTCTGTATTAGAAAATAAGATTGATCTTCAATCTTCAAATAAAGTCGCTCTTCGTTTTCTAGGTCATTCTACGGCGAAGATGTCCGATATTTACATAAGAGGAAATGCATTTTCTCACGTTTTACCAGGTCAAAAACGCGCTTTTTGGAGCGATACGAACCATATCGTTTTTGATGAAGACACTAATACAACAAACAAAAAATAAAACGCCCACAGGCGTTTCATTTAAATTAAACGAAAGTTTATTTCCAACTGCATCGCTTGTGAAATGAACAATTTGTTTATTTGTTACATTTTGAACATCCCAAATCATCGCTTGAAATGTATTGTCCTGACCGCTTACTTTTAAAGCAGAAATTGAATTTTTTTCAAGTTGTATTTGTAGATTTGTAAATTGATTCCCTGATGTTTCATTAGGAACGGTTTTAGAACCACTAAGTTCAATTGCGCTTATACATGCATCGATTGTAATGTTCGTAAAACGATTAGCGTTAATCCAACTGTTCCCAGTCGTTGGTTTTTCTGTTTTTAAACGTATTCCTGTAGAAAATCCATTAATATTTAGATTTGAAAAGTTAACATAGCTAATATAATGATTGTCACCTTTTGCATATAGCGACAAAGCTGTTCCTGTATATGTATTAGAGGCATTTATAATGCTTACATTATCAATTTTCACTCGATCCCAAGAAGTGAATTTGTATTTTCCATCTAGGTATATCACATCTGAATTATAGGTTGTAACGATTACCATAATGATACCGTTTTTAATAGAAGAATCGTTTTCAAGTTGTATTGCTTTAAAGTTCCCATTAACCATTAATTTTGTGTTGTTTCCTAATTCTACTTCTACACCTTTTTTCAAAATAATACCTGAATTCAAAAGATATTCTTTATTTCCTGTTAATTTCACTTTTCCAATTCCTGATGTTTGTGCATAATCAATAGCTGCTTGAATAGCACTTTTATCATCCATATAATCATTCCCTACAGCACCAAAGTCCTTTGCATTTATGTATTCACTTTCTGAACTAGGTAGTTCATTTCCCCAAACAGGAGACAGCTTGACGGTGACAAAAATAATGAAAAGTAAAGCAAGACTCACACCTATTATTTTCGATTTTTTCATTTTTTTCTTTTCCTTCCATTTTTTTCTTTTTATTATAGCAAATTTTATTCGTAAATGCGATAGCAAAAAAACGCTCATATGAGCGTTTTTTGATATTTTTCTCCCATTCTTTGAATTTCAGAATCCATTATTTGTTCTATGCGCGTAACAATAAGATGTTTAAGGTACGCTTGCGCTTTTTCTAATTCGTCTATTTTATACATGGTAATCGCATGAGGTTGTTGTTCGAGAACAAACACATAGTCCATTAAAATAAACAATGTAGGTTCATTACTCCAAGAAATTCTGTAACTTGTTTTATTGGGTTCTTGGTGTTGTATTTTAGCAAAATACTCTTCAATTTCTTTTGGCATATATACACTTTTCAAATACTCATAAATTTCATCTTTATGCGCACTTAATGATAGTTTAGTACTAACATATTCATCAAAATATTTACGTGGGTAGTTGAATATGTTTTTTACTTTTCGTTTGTTATATACTTTGGTAAAATAGTCTTTCAAGGTTTCTTTTATTTTGTTTTCATCGGAAACCTCTACCATTTCTTCTCCAAAATGAAACGTGACACCTTCACTTGTTATTTTTGTGGAAAAAACATCATTAATTCCCTGATAATAATAGCTATAAACCGTATATTCTTCAACATTTCGTTGCTCGTATTTCATGGTTACATCTTCATTTTTTAACACATGTAACACATCATAAATTATTTTGTTAAATCTCAGAATTTTTTCTACACTTCCTGCTTTCAATTCTTTGATATAATACCCTCTTGGAAGCGTGCCAATATATTTTTTCCATTTTTCTTCCTCCACTAATTCTTTTCCTTTTTGAAAACCTTCTTGTTCTATTTTACGGACAAAAACAGAACGTGTACCAGGAAAAATAAGCGCATCTAGTTCTTTTAATTCCGCCACTTTCTGCCAAAAATCAAACATCTCTCCCGTAAATTCTTGATTATAAGAAGCGTATTGACCTTCATTTACAATTATAACACCGTTATGATACGTTGCACTTGTCACATATTTTGAATAGGGAGATTTGTATTTGTTTTCATATTCCATCGTAATGACATTGGTTTCTCGTGTAATACTTACTTTTAATCCATGTTCCTCTTTCATTTTTTTCCGAAAATTCGTTTTTAATTTTGAAATTGTCATCTTTGTCATACCCATTCTCCTTCCTTTTTCTACCTTTATTATACCATAAAAAAACACGTCCAATGACGTGTTTTTTTAGTTTAATGCTTCAGTTACTAATTTATTAACAAGCGCGCCTTCGGCTTTACCTTTTACTTTCGGCATAAGTGCACCCATCAATTTACCTTTTTCTTGTTTTCCTTGAATATTTAATTCACTCATCAAGGTTTCAATGATTTCTTTTAATTCTGCTTCTGTTAATTGTTTAGGTAGATATCCCATTAACGTATCAATTCGACGTTGAAGTTCTTCTACTTTATCGTCATAGCCTGGTTGGCTTTTATACGCATCCTGTGAATCTTTTGTTTGTTTAATTTCTTTTTGAATTAACGGATGAATATCTTCATCTTTTTTTAATTCTTTTTTTTCTTGAATTTCAGCATTTTTAACCGCTGATAAAATCATCCGAATGGTTGCTAATTTTTCTTTTTCTTTTTTACGCATCGCGTCTTTCATGTCATTTGTTAATGTTTCTTTTAACATTGTAATCATCCTTTCTTTCTGTACCTTCTATTATACACGATGAACTGTGGAAAATTCAAGAAAAAAAAGCAGTCTTACACTGCTTTTTCAAAAATTAAATCGCTTTGCTGTCTGATAATTTTTAACTCACCCATCAGGATAACATCCATATTTTTTGTTAATTCTTGATGTCCATGTTCATAAAACTTTTTTAATTCATGTTTGATTTTTTCTTTTGTTACATTTTCTTCATCGTAATGAAATCTCTCTCCTTGCACATCGGCTAAAAAACGCGGAAGATACTCAATGATATTCGGATCATAAAGTGCCTTGATTTTTGCTGTTCGTTCTTCTTTTTTTAGAATAGAAAATGCATGTTTAAACATGTCTTCATGATGTTCAAAAAACATTTTTTCTTCTCTATATCTCCACACATATCCAAGTTCTGTAATGGTCTCAAATTCGTCGTGCATCATTTTCATCTCAAATGACATATCTTCTACTTCTTCTCCTGTATAAGCACGGAATTGATTATCAATACGTACGTTATTCATAGAAGGAACAATAAATGCCATAGGACACGATGTTTTCATTTTGTTCATAAATTCATGTATTTCATGTTCAAAACTTGTGATGATATCCATTTCTTGGACAAAATAAGCAAAAATATCATCGATAGAACCGTATAAACGGTGATTTTTCATCGATTCAAATTCAAAATGTCCTGTCGGTTTTAATTCAATGCTCATAACATATTGTCTAGAATCTTTAAAATTGACGCGATAGCCATAGTCCACTTTAAATGTGGCGCCTTTTTCTTCTACGTATTCCTTCATTTTTTCAGCTAGTTTTTTCTGTTCTTCTTTTTTTTCTTGGAAACGTTGATGAAAGGTTTGAAAATCTTCATACGTTTCAAAAACAGCTAATGTGTTTTCAATTTCTTCATGTTTTCGGTCTGCTTCGTTATGACGAAATCCTCGATTTTCCCTTTTCACTGCAATCCATGAAGGTATTCCTTTAAAATTTGGCACTAGCTCAATTTCTATTCCTTTAAAATAGGTGCCTCTTAAATAAATATTGGATTCATACATTCCTGTTTTAATTTCACTTTCCATTTCTTCTAGTAAGTTTAACAACGTTTTTGCTTGATCACCAATTGCTAAAAATGGAAATTCATAAAAACCTCTTTCTACATCTTCAGCTAGATGATGATCTTGAAAATAATAAGGACTTTCACTTTTAAAGAAACAGGAATGATTGTTTTCTTTTAAATAGGTAATAACCGTAGTCACAATCGTTTCGGCTAATTGTTCTTTTTCCTCATTTTCTTCTTCCCAAAATTCTCCTCTAAATGAAACAAGAAACATGAAATTGTTAAAATCATAAAAAAGTTCAACGGTTCTTTGTTGATCATCGAATAAACTTTCAAGTTCCCAACAAACATCTTTTACAACGGGATACCCCGTTTTTTGTTGAATTTCCTTTTTCATTTCTACTAACATATAATCCAGTTGAATACCTGTAATCACAATCCATCGCTCCATTCTGTTTTTTTTCATTTTACTATAAAAAAGAAAAAAACGTTGAAAAAATCAACGTTTTTATAAATGTCCATTGTCTTTTGCTTCTTGTGCACCCATTGCTAATTGTTGAAGAAAAGCAATTGCTTTTTCTTGATTATTGAAATATTCCATTAATTTTTCTTCATCTTCAATTACTAGCGCAATATAAAAATTGACAAATTCAGGCGTAGAAACTGTATCTTTTTCAATCGTTCCCTGTAAGCCTTCTTTATCTACATTTCCTAGATAAACAAGACGCTCCTTATCATCCACTACATAGTAGTGGGTTTGTTCTTCATTTGTGAAAATAGCAACAGGAAGATAAATATTAAGCATCACTTCAGGCATCGTTGACACTTGCGTGAGAGAACTTGTATCAAAAGGTACTCCTAATCCGTATTGTTTTTTCAACTGTTCAGCATGTTGTTTCATCATCATTTTTGCAAATTCCATTTGTTGTTCAAAGTTTTCCATTTTTATCTCTCCATTTCATTGTGTCTTCTTTTTTATTGTACTATACAACCAGTTTATCTGGTAAAAATAAACAAAAAAAAGCTGCAAAGCAGCTTTTTTATAAAAAAGGTGTACAAATCAAGACAAGAAAAACAAATAATAAGCTATCAAAACGATCCAATATTCCTCCGTGTCCTGGAAGAATATTTCCTGAATCTTTTACATCTACATGTCGTTTTACAGCTGATTCAATTAAATCTCCAACTTGTCCAGCTACGCTAATTACGGTAACTAAGATAAATAACGATAGTAGATTTTGTTCAACTGGATGAATGAATTGGAAAAAAATTGCGACTATCCATGCAACCACTATTCCTCCAATGGACCCTTCGATTGTTTTATTTGGACTAATAGAAGGTGCTAATTTATGTTTTCCCCATTTTCGTCCTACAAAGTATGCGCCTGAATCGGTTGCCCAAATGCTAAATAGCACTAATAGTACAAAAGCTAATCCTTGTTCATTTCTTGCTTGGAAAAATAAATAAAATCCCATTACAACATAAACACTTCCAAGAATAAAAAGAATAATGTTCTTTTTCTCTTTCGAAAGTGTCATTTGATACAATTCTTTTAAACCAATTCCGCATATAAAACAAGAAAGTACCATAAAAACCGTTCCACCCCAAATAAGGGCTCCTAAAAAAAGAATACCCGCAATAATACCTGTTACTATTCGTTCTTTCACTTCATCACTTCCTTTTTATTGTTTTTTATTCATTTCTTCATTTCATCTTTTTTCCTTTTCCAAAAAAAAGAAGGTGCTTTTACGCACCTTTTTTTACAATGTCAAAATCACGGTTTGGATCCATCACAATGACTTTTTTCTTTTTATGCTCTGCATAATCCACGCAGTTTTTGGTTCCGCTTTTCGTTCCATTATAAACAGCGACAACAATTTGACTTTGATCAACCATATACATGTTGCGAAGTTGCATTTTTTTCTTACTAAAATCTCCAACTTTCACACTTTTATCTTTATTGTAAAAGTCTATTTCATCGACAAATACCACATCATCTGCTAAATTTTTGATTTTTTCATAGCGTTTTTTATCTTGTTCTCCTTTCCAATTACTATCTTGATTTCGAAAAGGAATGGCTAGAATATTTTTAATATGAGGATATTTTTGTTTTAATTTATTTACGCAAATAAACGCAATTTGGTCAGTGCCAAGCGCTCCTCCGCTAATAAAATGGGAAGCCCCTTCTTTTTCAATCAAATCCTCAATTACCTGCAACATTTTAGTTGCTAAAAGTTTTGCTTTTGGGTTATTTAATTCATAGGTACCAAACAATTCATTTGGACGATGCCCTGTGAACGAGACAACTTTTCCAATATTCATTTTTTCAGCTCCTTTTTGTTTTTTTATTTACATTATATTATTTCTTTACTATCATTATACACTAAAAAAAGCAGGCAATGCCTACTTTTTTTAGTGAAATTGTTCTTCTTCCGTTGACCCATGCAAAGCAGTAGTTGAAGAAGTTCCACCCGATATCACATTTGCAACTTCATCAAAATAACCCGTTCCTACTTCTCGTTGATGTCTTGTTGCGGTGTATCCATTTTTTTCACTTTTAAATTCTGCTTGTTGAAGCTCAGAATAAGCGCCCATCCCTCGTTCTTTATAGGATTTTGCTAATTCAAACATACTATGATTTAAGGAATGAAAACCAGCAAGTGTCACAAACTGAAATTTATATCCCATTTTTCCTAATTCTTTTTGAAACCCTTCAATTGTTTTATCATCTAATTTCTTTTTCCAATTAAAAGAAGGTGAACAGTTATATGCTAACATTTTCTTCGGAAACTTTTCATGAATGGCTTTTGCAAAATGTTTTGCTTCTTCTAAATTTGGTTCCGATGTTTCGCACCAAATTAAATCAGCATAAGGAGCATACGCTAACCCTCTTGCAATCGCTTGATCGATTCCTTCTTTTGTTCGGTAAAATCCTTCAGAAGTTCGTTCTCCTGTGATAAACGGATGATCATAAGAATCAATGTCACTCGTAATTAAATTGGCAGCATTTGCATCCGTTCTTGCAATTAACACAGTTGGAACACCTAAAACATCTGCAGCTAATCGAGCTGAAATTAAATTTTTAACAGCATTTTGAGTAGGTAATAATACTTTTCCACCCAAATGTCCGCATTTTTTCTCAGAAGCTAATTGATCTTCAAAATGAACGCCTGAAGCACCTGCTTCAATCATTGCTTTCATTAATTCAAATACATTTAATGTTCCCCCAAAACCTGCTTCAGCATCTGCAACAATTGGTGCAAACCAATTCGTATCGCCTTTTCCTTCCATATGTTGAATTTGATCTGCACGTTGAAGTGCTTGATTAATTTTTTTTACGACATTTGGCACACTATTAACGGGATATAAACTTTGATCTGGGTACATATGTCCCGAAAGATTTGCATCAGCTGCTACTTGCCATCCACTTAAGTAAATCGCTTTTAATCCTGCTTTTACTTGTTGAACCGCTTGATTCCCCGTTAATGCTCCAAGGGCGTGTATGTATTCTTCTGTATGTAACAGTTCCCACAATCGATTTGCACCTATAGTCGCTAATGTATGTTGAATTTGGATCGAACCTCTAAGTTTTACCACTTCTTCTGCCGTATAAGGGCGTGTAATCCCTTTCCATCTCGGATTTACTTCCCAATCATGTTTTAATTCATTTATTTGTTTTTCAATTGTCATGTTTACCATCTCCTAATTTTTATTCGTTTTCATCTTTGTTCATACAGCGTTGGCAATCTAAAGCATACGATTCATGTTGTTCTTTAAATTCTTCTCCACATTTAATGCAAAGTTTCGTATTTTTCGTATTCATCGAACTTTACCTCCTATTTCTTGTTTGTATTTATATTGTACTATAACAGATAATAATCCTTCAACATTGTTATATAATAATTTTATTTTTTTTAAAAATAAAAAAATAGACAGCATTTATTTCTGCTATAATAAGGAAAATGTCTCCATTGATGAAAGGATGAAAAAGTTGAAAGGGTTTGAATTTTTAGAAAAACATCGTTATTTTTGCGAAAAAAAAGAAGATAATACAATGATTGAATTTCATTTTGTAGAACAAATCTACCGAGACTATCTTTCTTGCAGACTTTATATTCCAAAAAAATATAACGGAGTGTTGACGGTAAGTGGCGATTCGCGGAAAGGAAGTCTCCCTTTTCCAATCGATGCACCCCCTTGGTTTTCTTCTTTATTAAATCAAGCACGAGAGGTGTATAAAGAAAAAAACAAAATACGTGCCTTATTTCAAACAACAAAATCTGTTGAAGCCATTTTGAACGAAACACTTTTTTTTGGCGAAGGAAAAAAAGTATTAGAGCATTTTCAACAAAACGGAAAAATTGTTACTATCGATGAAGGTGTTTATGAAGATATAAAAGAAGCTCTTCTCCGCGAAGGGTATGAATTTGACACCAATTTTCAATTAGGTTACTACACTATTAGCATTTCATGAACAAAAAAAGAAACCGACTGGTTTCTTTTTTTAAACGTTTATATACGTATCTTTTTATACGTATATAAACGTTGGTAAACATTAATTTTCTAACAATTTCGACAAAATTCTTTATTTCCCTTCTTCTTTTTTCGCTTTAATTGATATTATCATTCGTTTAATTAATTTAAAAGCAGCTAAATAAACAAATAATACAAGCAATGCACCGTTTAAGTATGTATAAATCCAAAAACTTAATCCAGCGCTCACGATATAAAAGACAATCATTTTTCTTGTCACGACTGAAAAAAATGTTAATATGGTAGCAACAATCGGGAGAAGATTGGGGTGATCAATGGAATGCATTTCTCTTACACACGATACAATCGTTACAAAAAAAACGACTTGCACCATAAAAGGAATAACAATCAACCATGGATTCCCTTTATGTTTTTTTACAATTTCATTACTTTTTGTTTTAATGCTCTTTTTTTGCTCATCATCAAACAGCGTTTGAAAGCGGATGAGTTCCAGCATGTCAGTTAAAAATGTTTTTTCTTTTGCTTGAAAGTCTGGATTTCGATAGAGCTGTTTCATTTCATCGATATCTTTTAGAATTAGTTTTCTCTTTTCAAACTGAGGTTTTTGAATACGTTCTGTTAGATAGAAAAGAAGTTGAAGAAATAGTGCAAGAAGTAGAACAACGGCATATCCATTAAAATATTGTTCAGCTTTTGAAGCAAATGTTTCGATTAACTGATGTAAAATTGTCATAGGCTTTTTTACCTCCTTCTCTCTAACATTTCTTCGGGAGCTAGATGTTTCCTATTTTTAAAAAGAAAGGAGAAAAAAATGAAAAAAAACGTATTATTATTAGCAAATTCCCATTTATTTAGCGTATTTAGTCAATTATTTTTAAAAAAATCTTATCAGTGTCATTTATTAAATGTTCGTTATCCAAATGAAAAAATGAATAGAGATGAGCATTTTGTTCATCAGTTAAGTGATGTGTATCATCATTTTCATTATAAAAGAGGACTTGTTCGTTCCACTCATTTATTTTCTTTTACGTCTCATCTTTCCCATCGTATTTCGTATGCGATGAGTCAAGCACAACCTCACGTTATCATTTACGAAATGAAAACATTTGAAGAACACGAATGGATCCTTTTAAAGTATCTTCACCAAACATATCCATTAAATATTATTGCTTTTATTCCTTCTGAACATAAATCAAAAGAAATGATGTTTAAATTAGCTGAAAACGGCGTAAGAGAAGTCATTACCCAATGGGAAGAAGACATTTTCATGCATGCAGTAAAACGAAATATATCTTGAAAAAAAGAGTTTTGTAAAAAACAACGTATTAGGTTAATATACAATCATGTAGGAGGAATAAGTATGTTTAATACACAAGAAGAAATGATTGAAATGTATATTACTAGTGTTGATAAAAATCAATGGAAATACGTATTAGTTACAAGTGAAATAAGCAGCGATGATTTAACGACAAAAGAACTTGCATTGCTTTTATCTAAGTGGTCAGCAATGGTTTCATCCCATCTTCACACATCTGATGCCGCTTATCAAATTAACGCTGGAAATATCTTCATTTTGCTTCACCAAGCAAACGAAGAACGATTTCAACGTTTTATGGAAGAAGGCTTTATTTCTTCTACCAAAACAAAAGAAGGCATCCTTTCATCAATTCTTTATTTATCACACGAAGAAATTGCTTTTTTACTGAATCTTCATAATTAAAAACCTATCGTTTTCGATAGGTTTTTAATTTAGGAAAATTCTGTATAAAGATGTTGCTTTTCCTCCGATTTTAGTTAGTATAAAACAAATCGGAGGTGTTAAACATGAAAAAACTGATTTTATTTTTCTGTTTATGTTTATGGTCATTACCAACCATTTCTTATGCAGCAGATACGCCTTCTTTTACACTTACAAACGAAACGTTTGATGGAGAAAACATTACCCGATCTTATGTAAGTGAAAAAGGGGAAACGTTATATTACTTTATTTCTGTTCCACAGCCTTATCTTGAGCAAGTACAAGATGCGGAAAATCCGCTTCTTGAAGCAAAAAAAACATTAGCAAGTATTTATTTTTCTCTTCATTTAACACAACGTTTAGAAGAACTAAATGGAGAACGTATTTCAACTATAGGTCCTATTGATGCGACTGTTTCATCTTCTTTAGCAAAGAAATTTGCTGGACAAAAAAAAGAAGCCAACAATTATGCAGCGATTCAAAAAAAATATTATGATTCTTTAACACCTGAAGAACAAGCAAAAATGTACAACACATCGCTTCCAGAATACCAAGATTATAGTCATTTAGCTTCAACCAAAGACGCTAACACGTCATCGAGCGATGACAAAGAACAAGCAGAATATGACAAAGAAGTGAAAAAAAATGAAAAAAAATCAACAAATGAACATGATTCTTCTATACCTTACTTTTCCATTTTTATAGGATTTATTGTACTAATTGGAATTGTAATTGTCGTTTTACGAAAAAGGGGGTGGTGAGCCGATGAAAAAGAAAATCATATTTATTAGTTTACTCGCTTCATTGTTAATTGCAACAAAAGTTCATGCAGATGATATTGTTTATAGTACACTTGATGATCCAATGACACCTGATGAAATAAAAGAATGGCAGCTTTGCGGAGATGATTTTAAAGAAGAAAAAGATAAAATTGCATCAAGTCTTACTTATTGGAAAGATTATGTTACAAAAAAAGGACTCGATTATCAAAAAAGTGTAAACGTAAAAATGCCTGGTGGAGGGTACGTAAAAAAAACGTTTACCCTTGAACGTCAATATGCACTTCGAGATTGTGTTGCTGTCTATGGAACGCCTGCAGACGTAGAAGATACTTATTTTGGAAGTAAACAAACGTATGCAAAAAATCCAGACTATACAAAAAACCCAAACGAACTCCAACCTCGTTTTTATGGATTTTACTTAGAAATTGATGGTGTAACCGTTCGTCCTTATTCAAATCCTTACTATCCTGATGCAGGAGGATCTGATAAAGAGAATTTCTTGCTCGAACGTAATTTTGTTAGTTATCCCTGGACGAATAGTGATTTAAATAGACAAGCCTTTTCTGGAATTTATGATTTATTTCCACCTTCTTATCAAGGAGATGTTAATGATGTCAATCGTTTAATTGCACTTCGAACAGCCATTGATCGTTGGTATTTATTAGCTCATCCTAATGCAGCAACAATCGGAAACTTTATTAATTATAACTCCTTAATTAAAAAAACATTTATTAAAGGAAGTTTACCGAATCCCGATATAGCTTCAACGATGATTCCTACGGCTTCTCAAACAGATTTAACGTATTATGCGAACTTTTCAGCGACACCTGGTAAATGGAATGCAGGTTCATTCGTTTTGTATCATCAAAACTGTGATGGATGTCAATTCTGGTACACAACTTATTTTATGCCACCAGAAAAAAATATTTTAGAAGATGATACATTTAATGATCTTGAAATCGTAAACGGTTCTGTTTCGTTTACTCCTGCACCTATTCAATTAAGCGAAACGACTATCTCTAGTTTTAAATTAACCATTAAAAACAACGGAAATCAAGACATGACAGGTCCGTTTACATTATCTTACAAATGGGATTTATCAAGTGATACACAAACAGCATGCACAACCGTAGGCACTGGTCAAACGATTAAAGCAGGCGGTACGTTAACTGTCACAGTTGATCCAACAAAATCAAAAGCAGATTGTAAAACAACTGGAGCAAAATTGACATATCCTGTTACAACTGCTGCTTCTGAAAACTTTGTTTTTGTGACAAATATTAACTATGATAGAACTAATCCTGAAAATGAAACAAAAGAAGATGGAACCACTCCATCATGGGACAACAATGTAGAAAAAACAACTGTAACGGTAAATGGTATTCAAAATGCATCCGTTTCAATTGCAACAAATAAAACAAGTTTCGATGCAAATGAATCACTTAATATTAAATATACAGTGAAAAATGACATGAAAAACACCATTGTTACTCCTTGTACGACAACTGTTTGTCAAAGTGGAAAAACCGTTCATCAATATAGCATTTATGATTTAAATACGGGTAAATATGTCGTTCAAAATAAAACAGCAACCTATTCAATTGCGATGGATAGTTCTAAAACACTTTCGATTGCAGATAAAATTCCTTCAGGTCACTATCGTTTAACGGTTTCTATTCCGTATTATAACGCAGAAACAAATCCTAAAAAATGGACAGATAACCAAGATTCATTCGATTTTGATGTAAAAATTGTACCTCCTGATAATACATCATGTAAATTGATTAGTGCTCCTGGTATGAAAATCAAATTAGGAACAGTAAAAGGAATTTCCAAAATGTGTATCGGAGCTGTACCGAACTTCCCATCAACAACAACTGAAGGTGGACAAGGAACGTATTATTATGTGAAATACTCTTTCTTACCAATGCCACTTCCTGCTTATGATGTGTATAACTATGACGATGTTGGATTAAGTCAAAATTATGTATTAAATGAAAAAAGCAACGAACTTGGAAATACAAATACATTCTTGTATTATCCAACAAGTGCAACAAACAGCGCCAATTTAACAGGTCCTTATGCAGCAGGTCCACACGATTTCTATCATTACTTATATCGTGGACGTATGTTTGCAAAAGATGTAACATTTAAGTTTTCTGTTCAAGGTCCTAAAACATCAGAAGGAACCTATAAAGCTGTTTCCAGAACAAAAGATGGAACAGCCGCGATTGGTGAAATCCATTACACCGTTCCAACTGAATGTTATGATCCAAATACACTGGATTATCGAAGCGGAGATACGTATGAGTATTGCCGAGATGTAACGTTCTTCTTACCGAATGGACAAACAGATCTCAGCAATATGTATCAACTTCCAACCACCGATAAACGCATTTACTTTAAGAACACAGGTGTTTATGCCTTTGCTTTTGAAGCAAATGAAAATCAATTCTATCGTTACCAAAAAGATAATGGTACAGAAGTGCAAGGAGATGCAACAGGAACAATTCCAACAGAA
>Ga0209463_1000515_pt1 | contig 29590 bp, 26 predicted proteins | sample AgamicMgSfrz_FD_187169 | JGI IMG/M metagenome (GOLD analysis project Ga0209463, IMG submission 187169) | Agave microbial communities from Guanajuato, Mexico - Mg.Sf.rz (SPAdes) (version 2) | ecosystem: Host-associated > Plants > Phyllosphere > Phylloplane/Leaf | place: Guanajuato, Mexico...
ACCGCGCTCGCCGGATGCTTGAGCCACGACGTGACCGGCCGTTCGTGATGGCCGTCGAACGGCCCGTTGTACAGCCGTTTCGGTTCGAGGAAGATCACCGGATCGTCGTTCTCGATCGACGCGATCAAGAGCCCTTTCGCGTCGTACGGATTCGACGGCATCACCGTGCGCAGCCCGCACACCTGCGTGAACATCGCCTCCGGGCTCTGGCTGTGGGTCTGCCCGCCGTAGATGCCGCCGCCGCACGGCATCCGGATCGTCATCGGCGCGGTGAACTGGCCGGCCGAGCGGTAGCGCAGCCGCGCGCCTTCCGACACGATCTGGTCGGATGCCGGATAGAAATAGTCGGCGAACTGGATCTCGCACACGGGCCGCAATCCGTATGCGCCCATCCCGACCGCCGCGCCGACGATCCCGCCTTCCGAGATCGGCGCATCGAACACGCGCGACTTACCGTACTTGTTCTGCAGTCCTTCGGTACAACGGAACACGCCGCCGAAATAGCCGACGTCCTGCCCGAACACGACCACGTCGCTGTCGCGCCCGAGCATCACGTCCATCGCGGAGCGCAGCGCCTGGATCATCGTCATCGGCTGCGTCGCCGTCTCTGTCTCGTGTTGCGCCATGATCACGCTCCCAGTTCCTGGCGCTGACGGCGCAGGTGCGCGGGCAGCTCCTTGTACACGTCGTCGAACATCGAGGCCGGCGACGGAATCCGGTCGTCGGCCAGCGTCCCGTACTTCTCCGCTTCCTTCTGCGCGGCGATCACCTCGGCCTCGAGTTCGGCCGTCAATGCGTCGTGCGCGCTGTCCGACCAGATGCCCTTCACGATCAGGTGGCGCTTGAAGCGCTCGATCGGATCGCCCAGCGGGAAATGGGACCAGTCGTCGCTCGGCCGGTACTTGGTCGGATCGTCCGACGTCGAATGCGCACCCGCGCGGTAGGTCACCCACTCGATCAGCGTCGGGCCGAGATTGCGGCGCGCACGCTCGGCCGCCCAGCTCGACGCCGCGTAGATCGCGAGGAAGTCGTTGCCGTCGACGCGCAGCGACGCGATCCCGCAACCGACGCCGCGCCCCGCGAAGGTCGTGCCCTCGCCGCCCGCGATCGCCTGGAACGTCGAGATCGCCCACTGGTTGTTGACCACGTTCAGCACGACCGGCGCGCGGTACACATGCGCGAACGTGAGCGCGGTGTGGAAATCGGCTTCGGCCGTCGCGCCGTCGCCGATCCATGCGGATGCGATCTTCGTGTCGCCCTTGATCGCCGACGCCATCGCCCAGCCGACCGCCTGGATGAACTGCGTCGCGAGGTTGCCGGAAATCGAGAAGAAGCCGGCTGCGCGATCCGAGTACATCACCGGGAGCTGGCGGCCCTTCAGCGGATCGCCTTCGTTCGACATCAGCTGGCAGATCATCCGCTCGAGCGGCACGTCGCGCGCGATCAGGATGCTCTGCTGCCGGTAGGTCGGAAAGCACATGTCGCCGTCGCGCAGCGCCATCGCGTGCGCGGTGCCGATCGCCTCTTCGCCGAGGCTCAACATGTAGAAGGAGATTTTCTTCTGACGCTGCGCGATCATCATGCGCGCGTCGAAAATGCGGGTCTTGAGCATCGCGCGCAGCCCGGCGATCAGCCGCGCATCGTCGAGATCGGGGGCCCACGGGCCGACGGCCTTGCCGTTGTCGTCGAGCACGCGCACGAGGCTGCGGGCGAGATCGGCGGTGTCCGCCGCGGCAACGTCGATCGGTGGGCGGCGCACGGCGCCGGCCGGCGATAGATGCAGATAGGAAAAGTCCGTCTTGCAGCCCGGGCGCCCGGTGGGCTCCGGCACATGCAGACGCAATGGCTCTGACAGGCTCATCGTGTCGTCTCCACGCTCGATTGTGTCTCACGCTGTTTGGGAACGCGCGGGCCGGTTGCCGGCCTGCGCGCGAGCTGACGCGCGGATAAGCACGTCAACCTTGGAAATTTATGCCTCGCAGCGGCGGGCGTCGATGCCCAAGCCGCTCGTTCGTGATGAGCAGATTTGCCATGGTGGATCGCGGTGGCGGCATGTGCGTGCGGTGGTCAGCTTTAACGACGGACGGGTTTGCTGCAGCGCATCGTCGTTGGGCCGGCGGCAGCGAGCGGGCATCAAGGAACGGACGGATCGGCGCCGTCCCGATCATGTGAGGGTACGAAGCAAAAGACCCCGCGAAATCCTGGATTTCAGCGGGGTCTTTCGTCGGGTGCGGGCGCTCGTGCGCCCGCTTGCCGGCTTACTGCGGCGCGCGATCGATCACGCGTCGGGACGGAAGATGTCGAAGCGGCTGTCGGGCGTCACGTGCGCGTAGGCCGACGGGCCGCCCGCACGAAGAATGATGCCCGCGCCGAACGTGTCGAAAATGCCGTCCTTCAGCAGGTCATGGCGGATATGGACCGCGATGACCTCGCCCAGCACCAGCGTGGCCGGCGTCTCGACACCGTGATGATCGCGCAGCCGGATCACGTCGGTCACCTTGCATTCGAAGTTCACGCCGCTTTCCGCGACGCGCGGCACGTCGACGAGGCGCGACGGCACGGCGGTCAAGCCGCCGAGTTCGAATTCGTTCACGTCGTACGGCACGGCGGCGCAGGTCTGGTTCATCCGCTCGGCGAGATCGCGCGTCGCGAGGTTCCACACGAACTCGCCGGTTTCCTGCACGTTGCGCAGGCTGTCCTTCGCGGCGGTGCTCGAAAAGCCGATGATCGGCGGGCGATAGTTGAACGCGTTGAAGAAGCTGTACGGCGCGAGGTTGAGCGTGCCGTCGCTGCCGCGGGATGAGATCCAGCCGATCGGGCGCGGGCCGATGATCGCGTTCAACGGGTCGTGCGGCAGGCCGTGGCCTTGCGACGGTTCGTAATAGTGATGGGTCGAGTCGGTCATGACGGGTGGTGTTGCGAGAGGCGAACGATGTGAAGGCTGTCAGCGGGACGCGTTTGCCGATGGCGACGCAGGCGCCCGTGCGACGTGCCTGGCAGTATCACATGGCGCCGTTTTCGGCGCAGTGAAGCGGATAGACGGCGTCGCGCTTCAGGCGTCCGGTTCACCAGGACGCGTCAGATGGTCGATCAGCCACTGCGTCGCGGGCCCGCTCGCACGATCGGCCCGCCTGATCAACGACATACCGTATCGAATCACATCGCGATCCGACAACCGCACGACGGCCAGTCGGCCTTGCCGCAGGTCGTCCTCGATCAAATGCATCGGCATCGAACCCCAGCCGAGCCCTTCGAGCAACAGCCGATGCTTGGCGCCGAGGTCCGCAGTCTTCCATGTGCGGGTCGCATATACGCCGAACGACTGCCCTTCGGTCAGCTTGCTTCGATCCGTCAGCACGAGTTGCGTATATTCGCGAGCCTCGGACAGCGGCACACGCCCGCGGCGCTGCACGAGCGGATGCGTGGGCGCGGCGACGGTGACCAGTTCGATCGCGCCCATGGACGTCGCGTCGATCACATCCGGCCAGTTTTGCACGGGCCCGCTGACGCCGAGCGCGCAGCCGCCGTCGACCACCAGCTTCATCACGCCGCCGAGCGCTTCGATGGTCAGGTTGAGCGCGACCGTGGGAAATTCGTCGGCGAACGCGCGCAGCCCCTCGACGAGCCTGGCCAGTGGAAACATCACGTCCACCGCCAGCGACAGCTCGGCTTCCACCCCGCCGCGCAAACCGGCGGTCTTCGCCAGCAACTGGCCCGCCAGCATGTCGAGCCGCCGTGCGTCGGCCAGGACGATTTCACCGGCCGCCGTCAACGTCGGTCGCCGTTTGCCCCGTTCGAAGAGCGGCACGCCCAGCAACGACTCCAGATTGGCGATCGCGTAGCTGACGACGGATTGCGCGCGCTCGAGCCGCCGCGCCGCGCCGGAAAAGCTACCGGCTTCGACCACCGCGATGAACGCGCGCAGTTGATCCAGATTGGGGCTTCGCTCCATGACCCATCAAGAAAATCGATTTTAATGATCCATTCTAGACGATTGTTTCGATCACGGCATTCTCCTAAATTCCTGTTCAGCAGCGCTCGACGCGTGCGCGCCGGGCATCCCGGATCGCGCGTCGACGACCCATGAACACGACAGGAAAATGGAATCATGACGATCGACAACTCTCCTTCCGGCCGGGCGGCATCAACCCGCGCCACGTTGTTCGACCCGCTCGAATTCGGCGGGATCACGCTCGGCAACCGCATCGTGATGGCACCGATGACGCGCAGCCGTGCCGGCGCCGGGGACGTACCCGGCGCGCTCAGCGCCACCTACTACGCCCAACGCGCGTCGGCTGGCCTGATCGTCACGGAGGGCACGCAGATTTCGCCGCTCGGCAAGGGCTATCCGTTCACGCCGGGGATTTACAGCGATGCGCAAATCGACGGCTGGCAACGCGTGACCGACGCCGTGCACCGCGCAGGCGGCCGGATTTTCGTCCAGCTCGCGCACGTCGGCCGCATCGGCCATCCCGATCTGCAGCCCGACGGCGCCCTGCCCGTCGCGCCGTCGGCCATTCAGCCGGACGGACAGGCATTCACGCCGGCCGGACCGAAACCGCACCCCGTACCGCGCGCGCTCGAGACGAATGAAATACCAGGCATCGTCGAGCAATACGCGCATGCGGCGCAGGCCGCGTTGCGGGCAGGTTTCGACGGCGTCGAAATCCACGCGGGGAACGGTTACCTGCTCGATCAGTTCCTGCGCGACGGTACGAACCGGCGCACGGACCCTTACGGCGGCACGATCGACAACCGTATCCGGCTGCCGCTCGACGTCGTGCGGGCGGTCGGACGTGTCGTGAGTCCCGCGCGCGTGGGCGTCCGCATTTCGCCGGTCACGCCGCATTTCGGCGGCATCGCCGACAGTCAACCGCAGGCGCTGTTCGACCGGTTCGCCAACCGGCTGACCGGGCTCGCCGCCTACCTTCACGTCGTCGAAGGCATTCCGCAGTCCGCGGCCGATCAGGCACCGCCGTTCGACTACCGCGCATTGCGCCGTGCATTCGGCGGGTTCTACATCGCGAACGGCGGCTACACGAAGGCGCGTGCGCAACAGGCGCTCGACGACGGCCATGCCGACCTCGTGTCGTTTGCCTATCCGTTCATCGCGAACCCGGACTTCGTCACGCGCCTTCGACACGATCGCCCGCTCGCGCACGCGGATATGTCCACCGCTTACGGCGGCGGTGAAGCCGGCTACACCGACTATCCGACGCTCGACGCGTAAGCATCAATCGCCCGACAACAGGTCGGTCGCTCGACCGAATCGACGATCCACCCACTCATTCATTACGGATTCCATATGATCAATTCGATCAACCGCGCACTGTACAAAACAACCGTTCAAACGCCCGTCGTCAACCTCGTGCTGTCCGTGCTCGTGCGGCTTCTCATCGCCGGCGTGTATCTCGGCGCCGGAATCAGCAAGGTCTTCAACTATGCGGGCACCCAGCAGTACATGGAGCACATGGGCGTGTCGGGCGCGCTGCTTCCGCTCGTGATCGTCGTCGAGGTCGCCGGCGGCCTGGCATTGATCACCGGCTTCATGACGCGGCTCGCGGCCCTCGGGCTCGCGATCTTCTCGATCATCGCCGCGGTGATCTTCCACGGCGGCGGCGACCAGACCCAGCAGACGTTCTTCATGATGAACCTGTCGATGGCAGGCGGCCTGCTCGCGCTGTTCCTGCATGGCGCCGGCCGTATCGCGTTCGACCGCGCACAGCCGGACTGACCCGTCGGCCTTCGGCAACACACAGCTGCGCGGCCGATCCAGGTCCGCGCTTCATCCATCCCCGGGGGGCGAACGCCCCCATTCCAAGCGAGATGTTTCCATGACCAGCATGCATGCCATCCAGATCGAGCGGGTCGGCGATCCTTCCGTCCTTCGTCCCGTCGTGATCGAGCGCCCCACCCCTGCCGCCGACGAGGTTCTCGTACGGGTCACGCGTATCGGACTGAATTTCGCGGAAACGCTGCAACGCGCCGGCACCTATCCGGGCCCGGCGCTGACACTGCCCGCAGTGCCCGGCTCGGAAGTCGTCGGCACCGTCGCTGCCGTCGGCGCGAACGTGCGGGACATCCGGGTCGGCGCACGCGTCGCGGCGCCGCTGTTCGGCGCGATGCGCGCGACTGGCGGCTACGCCGAATACGTGACGCTCGGCGCCGCGCTGATTACCGCGATTCCCGACGAAGTCTCCGACGACGACGCGGTCGCCGTGATGTTGCAGGGGCTCGTGGCCCGTGTGCTGCTGCGCGAGACGCCCGTGGCCGCGCGCACGGTCGCGATCACTGCCGCGGCCGGCGGCGTCGGCTCGATGCTGATCCAGTTGGCGCGACTCGACGGGGCACGCTCGATCACGGGCCTCGCAGGCGCGCCGGCCAAACTGCATGCGGTGCGAACGCTCGGCGCCGATCGGGCCATCAGCTATCGCGACGCGCACTGGGCCGATCAATTGAGCGACGCAACCGGCCGCGAGGGCCCTGATGTCGTATTCGATTCGATCGGCGGGACGGTCGCACGCACGTTGGTTTCGGGTCTTGCGGTATACGGCCGGTTCGTCAGCTACGGCGCCGCGAGCGGCCAACTCCTGACGGTCGACGAGGCGCTGATGAATGCGTTGATCTTCGGCTGTCGATCGGTGTCCGGCTTCGCGCTGCACGCGTTCCTCAACGAGCACGTCGTGCGCCGGACACTCGGCGAACTGTTCGGACTGCTCGCGACCGGCAAGCTGAAGCCGCTGATCGGCGGCAGCTACGGGTTCGATGCGATTGCCGACGCGCATCACGCGCTCGAAACCGGCCAGACGACCGGCAAGCTGATCCTGCGCGTCGAATGAACGCGATGTACCGGCGCGTGACGGCACCGTCGTCGCGCGCCAGCGAGCTCGCCTGCCGTACGGCGATCACCCACTTTCGCGCGGACGGTACGGAGCACGACGCGCGATTTCGCTCACGGAGCATCCGTTGAAAGACGATGATAACGAAGCAGGCATGCGCGTGTCGCGCCGACAGGTCATCGGCAATCTTGGCGCGCTGGCTGCGATGTCCGCACTCGGTCCGTCCGCCGCGCATGCCGTCGACGCGCCACCCGCCGCGGCGAGTCTGACGAATCCGGTCGATCTGTACCCGAAGCCGCCGTTCCCGCATCAGGTCCAGGCGCCGCCGGGACTCGCGAGCCGGATGCAGCCGCGCCCCGACCACGGCGAGCAAAGCTATCGCGGCCGTGGCCGGCTCGTCGGCCGCAAGGCGCTCGTCACCGGCGGCGACTCCGGCATCGGCAGGGCAGCAGCCATTGCGTTCGCGCGCGAAGGGGCGGACGTCGCGATCGGCTATCTTCCTATCGAGGAATCCGATGCACAGGAAGTCGTTGCGTTGATCCGGGCAGCAGGACGCAAAGCCGTCGCGCTACCGGGGGACATCCGTGACGAAGCGTTCTGCCAGCGGCTGGTCGCACGCGCGGCGGCGGAACTCAGCGGGATCGACATTCTCGTCAACAACGCCGCCCGACAACAGGCGCTCGATTCGATCGACGAGATGACGACCGAGCATTTCGATGCAACGATCAAGACCAATCTTTACGGGATGTTCTGGATCACGAAGGCAGCCATCCCGCATCTTCCGCCCGGCGCGTCGATCATCAACACCACGTCGGTCCAGGCAGTCAGGGCGAGCGCCAACCTGCTCGACTATGCGACGACGAAAGCCGGCATCATCGCGTTCACCCGATCCCTCGCGAAGCAGCTCGGGCCGCATGGCATTCGCGTCAATGCAGTCGCGCCCGGCCCCTACTGGACCCCACTGCAATCGAGCGGCGGCCAGCCACCGGAGACGGTGGTCAACTATGCGGCGGGCTCGCCGTACGGCAGGCCGGGACAACCAGCCGAAATCGCCCCGCTGTATGTCGCGCTCGCCTCGTCGGAAACGAGCTATGCGAACGGGCAGGTCTGGGGCGCGGACGGCGGGCTGGGAATTTTCTGACACGCGACAAGCCGCGATATTTTTCACGTCCCGGCCGGCGTCGCAGCCTCGCCTCGATGGCGACGCCGCACAAACAAAAAAACCCGCGAGCGCTGCATTTCTCGCGGGTTTTTCACACCTTCATCGAATCGAATCGCATCAACGCAATCGATGGTGCCGGGGACCGGACTCGAACCGGCAAGCCAGTTAAGGCGGCGGATTTTCGTCACACTGCTTCTTTCAAAGCCGGCGTCGCGTGCGCGAACCGTTCGTGCGCTGGACTATGCCTTCACCGTCGCGCGCGGGCGTGACCGCTGCCCGTGCGCCTTAGGCGCCCCCCGTCTAGTCTCTACACCTTCCTCGCGGGTTGCCGCGAGGCTTGGCTCGGCGTTGCCTCGATGCGCGCATCAGGGGTTTCGCCGAATTTGAAGGGTTCTGCACCGACCGTTTCCGGCCGGGCACTCAATCGTTTAAGTCCGCTATGTTTACCAATTTCATCACCCCGGCAAGAGGGCGGACGCGATTCTACCATTGCTTGCGCATGCGTTCCCTTATTCCGCCGCGCCGCATCGCGACACCGGCCGTCGTCGCACCGCTTGCTCCCTCGCATTCGACGCCGATACCACACCGACGCCACTGGGCCGACGATTTCGTCCCGCGCCGTAACCTCCGCCGATACAATCGACCGCGCGTCGTCTGACCGCCTCAACCGTCTGACGTTTGTATCGTGCTTTTCGCGAAACAAGCGTCGCGTGCGTCATCGCGAAGTCACAAACGTTTTCGATAATTCCCCGGCCGAAAACGTTTACATCGCATGACTTCATGACCTCGACCATCAAGGACGTCGCTGCCCTCGCGGGCTTCTCGATCGCCACCGTTTCACGTGCGATCAACGCGCCGCATACCGTCAGCCCCGCCACGCTGCAGACGATCCGCACCGCCATCGACACGCTGCAGTTCCGCCCGAGCCCGCTCGGCCGGCAGCTGCGCGGCGAGCGCACGCGGCTCGTCGGCGTCGTCGTGCCGACGCTGTCGAACCCGGTGTTCGCCGACTGCCTGCAAGGCATCGACGCGCTCGCGACCGCGGCCGGGTTCAAGCTGATCCTGATGACGACCGAATACGACGCGGCGCGCGAACGTCATGCGATCGAGACGCTGCGCGAGCAGCGCGTCGAAGGGCTGATCCTCACCGTCGCCGATGCGGATACGCACCCGCTGCTCGACATGCTCGATCGCGACGGCCCGCATTACGTGCTGATGCACAACGACACGCAGCGGCGTCCGTCGGTGTCGGTCGACAACCGCCGCGCCTCGTATGACGGCGTGCGGTTGCTGACCGCGCGCGGTCACCGCCGCGTGCTGATGCTGGCCGGTTCGCTCGCCGCGTCGGATCGCGCGCGCCAGCGTCATCTCGGTTATGCGCAGGCACTCGAGGAAAGCGGCGTGGCGCCGCTGCCGCCCGTCGAAGTCGACTTCAACGCGCCCGAGTTGCCCGACGCGGTGCTCGCGCATCTCACCGCGCACGCCACGCGGCCGACGGCCCTCTTCTGCAGCAACGACCTGCTCGCGATGGTCGTGATGCGCGGCCTGCGCCGCGCGGGTTTCTCGATTCCCGACGACCTGTCGGTGCTCGGCTTCGACGGGATCGCGATCGGCGAGCTGCTTGCGCCGCCGCTCGCGAGCGTCACGACGCCGAACCGCGACATCGGCCGCCACGCGTGGCAGCGTCTCGTCGAATGCATCGGCGGTGCGGCGATCGAGCGCACGTCGACGATCCTGCCGCATGCGGTACGCGACGGCGCGACGATTGCGCCTCCGGCCACCGACCTGCAACTGCGCAAGGCCTGAGCGCCGACCGCATGCGCCGCGCGGCCACACACACCCATAACCACACCACCCCAGCGCCACACCCACTCGCCCGGAGATTCACCGTGTCCTTTCGCCTGACCTCGCTGCTGCGCGCGCTTGCCGCGCCGCTCGCCTTCGCCGCGCTCGTCGCCGGCGCCCCCGCGGCCCACGCCGACGAAACGGCGATCTGCTACAACTGCCCGCCCGAATGGGCCGACTGGGCCGCGCAGATCGCGGCGATCAAGCAGAAGACCGGCATCCGCGTGCCGTTCGACAACAAGAACTCGGGCCAGTCGATCGCGCAGTTGATCGCCGAGCAGAAGAGCCCGGTGGCCGACGTCGTCTACCTCGGCGTGTCGTCGGCGTTCCAGGCGAAGGACAAGGGCGTGATCGCACCGTACAAGCCCGCGCACTGGAACGACATTCCCGCGAACCTGAAGGACCCGCAAGGCTACTGGTTCGCGATCCACTCGGGCACGCTCGGCTTCTTCGTGAACAAGGACGCGCTCGACGGCAAGCCGGTGCCGCGTTCGTGGGCCGATCTGCTGAAGCCCGAATACAAGGGCATGGTCGGCTATCTCGATCCGTCGAGCGCATTCGTCGGCTACGCGGGTGCGGTCGCCGTCAACCAGGCGCTCGGCGGCAGCCTCGACAACTTCAAGCCGGGCCTCGACTGGTTCCGCAAGCTGAAGGCGAACGCGCCGATCGTGCCGAAGCAGACGGCCTATGCGCGCGTGCTGTCCGGCGAGATTCCGATCCTGCTCGACTACGACTTCGATGCGTATCGCGCGAAGTACAAGGACAACGCGAACGTCGAGTTCGTGATCCCGAAGGAAGGCACGATCGCGGTGCCGTACGTGATGAGCCTCGTGAAGGGCGCGCCGCACGACGCGAACGGCAAGAAGGTGCTCGATTTCGTGCTGTCGGACGAAGGCCAGAAGCTGTGGGCCAACGCCTACCTGCGCCCGGTGCGCGCGCAGGCGCTCGGCGCCGACATCGCCGCGAAGTTCCTGCCGGCCAGCGAATACGCGCGGGCGAAATCGGTCGACTTCGGCAAGATGGCGGCCGGCCAGCAGGCGTTCGGCCAGCAGTACCTGCAGGTGATGCAGTAAGCGGCCGGCCCCACGTCATGCTCGACCTGACTTTTCCGCTGCGCTGGCGCGTCGCGCTCGTCGCGCCGGCGCTGGCGGTATTCGCCGCGTTCTGGCTGCTGCCGATGGCGTCGCTCGTGCAGGTGTCCGCCGATGGCGCCTTCTTCTCGCACTACGCGGCGCTGCTCGGCAATGCGCGCTACATGAAGAGCCTCGGCGAGACGGTGGCGCTGTCCGCGGGCGTCACGCTCGCGACGCTCGCGCTATCGACCATCTCGGGCCTGCTGCTCGCGCGCCGCGAATTCGCCGGCAAGCGCGTGCTGCTCGCGCTGCTGACGTTTCCGCTCGCGTTCCCGGGCGTCGTCGTCGGCTTCATGGTGATCATGCTGGCCGGGCGCCAGGGGCTGATCGGCATGCTGTCGGCGAAGCTCACCGGCGACAAGTTCGTATTCGCGTATTCGGTAGCGGGCCTGTTCATCGGCTACCTGTACTTCTCGATTCCGCGCGTAATCGTCACCGTGATCGCGGCCGCGTCGAAGCTCGACGCGTCGCTCGAGGAAGCCGCGCGTTCGCTCGGCGCGTCGCCGTGGCGCATCTTCGTCGACATCGTGCTGCCCGCGCTCACGCCGGGCCTGATCGCGGCCGGCGCGATCTGCTTCGCGACCGCGATGGGCGCGTTCGGCACCGCGTTCACGCTCGCCACCGACCTGAACGTATTGCCGATGACGATCTACACCGAGTTCACGCTGAACGCGAACATCGCGACGGCGGCCGGCCTGTCGATCGTGCTCGGCGTCGTCACCTGGGCCGTGCTCGCGCTCGCACGACGCTTCACCGGTCACACCGCCGCCGCCGCGGCCTGAGGATTTCCGCATGACATCGCTTTCCGGCTCTTCCGCGCCCTCCCCGGCACCTGTGCCGGCTTCCCTGCCAGCGAAACCTGCTGCCCGGCACGCGCCGCGGGTTGCCGGTGCACGCGCGATCGCCGCGCTGCAATGGGGCGTCACGCTGCTGCTGTGCGCGTTCCTGATCGTGCCCGTCGTGATGTCGGTGCTCGCGGGGTTGACCGTCAACTATTTCCGCGGCCTGTCGAGTGGCCTCACGCTGCGCTGGCTCGAGCAGGTGTGGCAGCAGTATCACGGCTCGGTCGCGCTGTCGCTCTACGTCGCGTTCGCGACGCTCGCGATCGTGCTCGCGGTCGGCGTGCCGGCCGGCTATGCGCTCGCGCGCAGCAAGAGCCGCATCGCGCGGGCGATCGAGGAAGCGCTCGTACTGCCGGTCGCGCTGCCGGGGCTGGCTTCGGCGCTCGCGCTGCTGGTCGTGTACGGCGGCTTCACCGCGTTCCGGATGAGCCTGTGGTTCATCGTCGTCGGCCACGTCGTGTTCACGCTGCCGTTCATGGTGCGCGCGGTCGCGGCCGTCGCGGCCGGCGCCGACCTGCGCACGCTCGAGGAAGGCGCGGCGAGCCTCGGCGCATCGTTCGTCACGCGCTTCGTCACGATCGTGCTGCCGAACCTGCGGCCGGGCATCGTCGCCGGCGCGCTCGCGGTGCTCACGCTGTCGATCGGCGAATTCAACCTCACCTGGATGCTGCACACGCCCGACACCAAGACGCTGCCGGTCGGGCTTGCCGATACGTATGCGTCGCTGCGCCTCGAAGTCGGCAGCGCGTACACGATCCTGTTCCTGCTGATGACGCTGCCGCTGCTCGTCGCGATGCAATGGCTCGGCGTCGATCCGTCCGGTACGCGTGCGCTCAAGAAGCGCCCGCGCTGACTTTTCCTGCAGACATGAAACTCGATTCCACTCCCATCACCCTGACCGGCTGCGCGAAGACGTTCCGCGGTACACGCGTGCTCGAACCGCTCGACCTGTCGATCGGCGCCGGCGAAACGCTCGTGCTGCTCGGGCCGTCCGGCTGCGGCAAGACGACCACGCTGCGCCTGATCGCCGGCCTCGACACGCCGGATGCCGGCGGCACGATCGCGTTCGGCGACGACGACGTCACCGCGCTGCCGATCGAGCGCCGGCAAGTCGGCATGGTGTTCCAGAACTACGCGCTGTTTCCGAACCTGACGGTGCGCGGCAACGTCGGTTACGGGCTGAAGATCCGCAAGACCGAGCCGCGTGCGCTGCGCGAACGCGTCGACGAACTGCTCGCGATGATGCGGCTCGACGCGCATGCGGACAAACCGGTCGATCAACTGTCGGGCGGCCAGCGGCAGCGCGTCGCGCTGGCGCGCGCGCTCGCGGTGCGGCCGCGCGTGCTGCTGCTCGACGAACCGCTGACCGCGCTCGACGCGAAGCTGCGCGACGTGCTGCGCCGCGACATGAACACGCTGCTGCGCGAACTCGGCGTGACGACCGTCTACGTCACGCACGACCAGGCCGAAGCGATGGAACTCGGCGACCGGATCGTCGTGATGGGCGCGGGCCGCATCGAGCAGATCGGCACGCCGCGCGAGATCTACTACCACCCCGCGAACCGCACGGTCGCGCAGTTCATCGGCACGCTGAACCGGCTGGCGGGCCAGTGGCGCGACGGCGCGCTCGCAACGACGGGCGGCGCGATCGTCACGCCGCACGCGGCCGACGAATGGTTCTTCCGCCCCGAGGACGCGCAGCTCGCCGATCCCGCGCATGCGCCGCTGCGCGGCGCGGTCGGCGCGTGCGCGTTCCTCGGCGAACGCACGCGGCTCACGATCGAGCATGCGGCGCCCGACGCGCTCGTGATCGACGTGCCGGGCCGCATCGCGCTTGCGCGCGGCACGGCGGTCGGCCTCACGATCGCGCCGGAAGGCCTGATCGCGCTCGGCGCGTAAGCCGTCGATCGGGCATCATGCCTGCAGCCCCCACGGTGGCGCACGCCGCCGCGACAACAACCAGAGATTCCGAGGAACGACGATGCTGCTTGCTCAAATCAGCGATCTCCACATCAAGCGGCCGGGCCAGCTCGCGTACCGGCGCGTCGACACGGCGGCCGCGCTCGCGCGCTGCGTCGCGAAGCTGAACGCACTCGTGCCGCGCCCCGACGCCGTGCTCGTCACCGGCGACCTGACCGACTTCGGTCACGACGAAGAGTACGGCAACCTGCGCGGGCTGCTCGCGGCGCTCGAGATTCCGTATTACCTGATGATCGGCAATCACGACGACCGCGCCGGATTGCGCCGCGCGTTCGCCGATCGCGCCGAGTTGCAGGACGGCGAATTCGTGCAGTACGCGCTCGACGTCGGCGCGGTGCGCGTACTCGCGCTCGATTCGCAGGTGCCGGGCGCGAGCCACGGCGACCTGTGCGACGTCCGGCTCGCGTGGCTCGCCGCGCAGCTCGACGCCGCGCGCGACCGGCCGGTGATTGTCGCGCTGCATCACCCGCCGTTCGTGTCGGGCATCGGCCACATGGACAAGCTGCGTCTCGCGCCCGCCGCCGCCGCGAAACTCGATGCGCTGCTGCGCGGTCATCCGAACGTCGAGCGCGTGCTGTGCGGTCACGTGCACCGCACGATGTTCACACGCTTCGGCGGCACGCTCGCGGCTGCGGTGCCGTCGCCCGCGCACCAGGTCGCGTTCGACCTGCGGACCGATGCGCCGTCCGCATTCCGGCTCGAACCGCCGGCGTTCGCGGTCCATCGTCATGCGCCCGATACGGGAATGACATCGCATCACGTCTATGTGGACGAAGGCGCGGGGCCGTATCCGTTCTACGAGCCGACGGGCGAGCTGGTCGACTGACGACGTGAAGCGCGTGCCGTGACGGCCGGCGGCCGGCTGGTTGTCCGGTTATGCCGGTTATGCCGGCTCGCCGCCGGCAGGATTCACGTTGCTCCGGTATGATCGGCAGCCTCGACCGGCGCCCGGCCTGCCTGCGCACCCGACGCGTGCGCCGCCTGCCGCGCCGCCCAACTTCGTTGCCGCCGCCATGTCCACCACCTCCACCGACCGTCCGACCGACGCCGCCTCGCCCCACTACTCGCGCAGCCTGCTGTTGCTGCTCGCGACGATCGCGGGCGTATCGGTCGCGAACATCTACTACAACCAGCCGCTGCTCGACAGCTTCCGCGCGTCCTTTCCGGACGGCGCCTCGTGGATCGGCGCGGTGCCGACCGCGACGCAGCTCGGCTATGCGGCCGGCATGTTCCTGCTCGCGCCGCTCGGCGACCGCTTCGATCGCCGCGGGCTGATCCTGCTGCAGATCGCCGGCCTGTCGATCGCGCTGATCGTGGCGGCCACCGCGCCGTCGCTCGTCGTGCTCGCGGTCGCGAGCCTCGCGATCGGCATCCTCGCGACCATCGCGCAGCAGGCCGTGCCGTTCGCCGCCGAAATCGCGCCGCCGGCCGAACGCGGCCATGCGGTCGGCACCGTGATGAGCGGCCTGCTGCTCGGCATCCTGCTCGCGCGTACCGCCGCCGGCTTCATCGCCGAGTATTTCGGCTGGCGTGCGGTGTTCGCCGCGTCGGTCGCGGCGCTCGTCGCGCTCGCCGTCGTGATCGTGCTGCGGCTGCCGCGCAGCTCGCCGACGTCGACGCTGTCGTACGGCAAGCTGCTCGGCTCGATGTGGGATCTGGCCGTGGAGCTGCGCGGGCTGCGCGAGGCATCGCTCACGGGCGCCGCGCTGTTCGCGGCGTTCAGCGCATTCTGGCCGGTGCTCACGCTGCTGCTCGCCGGCGCGCCGTTCCATCTCGGCCCGCAGGCAGCCGGCCTGTTCGGGATCGTCGGGGCTGCGGGCGCGCTCGCCGCACCGTATGCGGGCCGCTCCGCGGACACGCGCGGGCCGCGCGCGGTCATCTCGCTCGCGATCGTGCTGCTCGCGCTGTCGTTCGTGATCTTCGCGCTGTCGGGCTCGAGCCTCGTCGGGCTCGTGATCGGCGTGATCGTGCTCGACGTGGGCGTACAGGCCGCGCAGATCTCGAACCAGTCGCGCATCTATGCGCTGAAGCCGGAGGCGCGCAGCCGCGTGAACACGGTGTACATGGTGTGCTATTTCATCGGCGGCGCGCTCGGCTCGTCGGCCGGCGTCGCCGCATGGCGCGCGTTCGGCTGGATCGGCATGTGCGCGGCCGGGCTGCTGTTTACCGCACTCGCCGGCTGGTCCCACCATCGCGGCGGCCGACGCGGCTGAGCGCGACCGGCCAGCGCGGCGTCACGCGTCGGTGCGCGAAACGGCCGGCTCGGTGGCGGCGGGCGGCGTCGCGAATGCCGGGGCGGGCTCGATCACCGCGGCGGGGTCCATCACGGCCGCAGGCGTCGGCACCGCGAGCGGGACGGCGGAAGGCGCAAGGATGGGCGGCGCATCCGGCGTCGCGATCTGCTCGACGACGGGCGAAGCGTCCGCCGTCGCCGCCTGCTCGGCCGCCACAGCCGGCGAACTGGCAGCAGCAGCCGTGGCCGTACCAGTAACCGTAACCGTCGCCGCAGCGGGCCGGCGCGCCGGATCGAACACGAACGACAACCCGACGCTGCCGAGAATCGCGACGGTCGCGACCACGGTCGCCATCGTCACCGGTTCGCCCAGCAACAGCGCGCCCAGCGCGACCGCGACGATCGGGTTCACGTACATGCAGCTGCTCGCGATGATCGGGCTCGTGTGGCGGATCAGGTAGCCGTACGCAACGTACGCGGCCATCGTGCAGAACACCATCAGGTACACGAACGCGAACACGGGCCCGACGGCCAGCTGTTCGACGCGTTCGCCGAGCAGCCACGCGACGATCGTCGACATCAGCCCGCCCAGGCCGATCTGCAGCGACGTCGACAGGAACAGGTCGGACGGCAGCTTGAGCCGTGTCGCGAGATGCGCGCCGCCCGCCCAGAACAGCGCGCCGGCCAGCACGCAGATCGTGCCGAGCGCCGAGTTCGCGGCGGCCGCGCCGCCCGAATTCAGCACGACGATGCCGACCATCCCGAGCGCGACGGCCGCCCATTCGCCCTTCGTCACCGGCCGCCCGGCCACCGCCGCGATCACGGTCGCGAACAGCGGCACCGTGGCCACCATCACCGCGGCCGAACCGCTGCTGACGGTGCGCATGCCGAGCGCGATCGTGCCGGACGACAGCGCGACGAGCATCGTGCCGACGATCGCCGAGTTGCGGATTTCCAGCAGCGTCGGCCATTCGGGCTTGCGCCGCAGCGCGAAGATGAACAGGCCGATCCCGCCGAGCAGGTTGCGCAATCCCGACAACAGCAGCGGCGGGAACGACTGCAGCGCGAAATGCAGCCCGCTGTAGGTCGAGCCCCAGACGAAATAGATGAAGACGAGCGCCAGCGCCACGCGGCCGCCGCGGCTTTGCGGCAGGCGAATCCGGAACGAAAAGCGGGCGAGGAAATCGAGGAGGCGGTCGAGCGGGGTCATCGTCCCACCCGCCCGCACGTCACGCCGCGTGCTCCGCTGAAAGACGCCGGCGATGCCGGCAAACGGTCCACGCGGGACCGGGAAGGCAGAGCGAACGTGCGGAACGACATGGCGGTGCGAACGGCGACGAAAAAGAACCGGCAAGCGGCGGCAAAGGGGCAAAAACGGGGCAAAAAAAAACGTGCGCAACCGCGTCGGCTGCACACGCTCGGCATTATGGCATCAAGGATTCGAAAGCATCGTCGGACCTGTCTGAAAGATATCGACTGATGTTTCGGCGCGACATTTTTCGCGCGACGGACCGGTGAAATTCGGGGCCGGATATGCAATGGGGGGAGCGCCGGCGCCACCCTTCGCAACCCTTGATCCAGCATCGGCCTGACGGCCAGTTTGTGCATCGGTGCGCCGTGACGCGCCTATCGTGACGGACGGCGCGCGCCCCTGGCGGCGCCCGCGGCTTCTTTCCGACACCTGCACAGCTCATACAAAATTTTGTATAATTCAGACATTCTTCCGCCGAAGCCCGTCGTTTTCGTCGGCAGCGCGCTGGCCGATCTCCGCGGCTTTCCGTTGCCCGCGCGACGCGAAGCCGGCCACCAGATCGACCAGGTGCAGCGCGGCCTCGCACCCGACGACTGGAAACCGATGCGCACGATCGGCGTCGGCGTGCGGGAAATTCGCCTGCGCGATGCAAGCGGCGCATTCCGGGTCGTCTACGTCGCGACTTTCACCGAGGCCGTCTACGTCCTGCACTGCTTCCGCAAGCAATCGACGCGCACGAACAAGACCGATATCGACCTCGCCGCCCGCCGCTATCGGATGCTGATGATGGAGTTGAAACGATGACCGATGAACGCTACGCGAACGTCTGGGACGCAATCGAAAGCGAGCCGGCGGAAGCCGCGAACATGAAGCTGCGCTCCGAACTGATGATCGCGCTCAAGCAGCGCATCGCGCGGCTCGAACTGAGTCAGGCCGAGGCCGCGAAGCAGCTGGGCGTCACGCAGCCGCGCGTCTCCGACCTGATGCGCGGCAAGATCAACCTGTTCGGGCTCGACGCGCTCGTGAACATGGCCTCGGCAGTCGGCCTGCGCGTCGATCTGCAGGTGCGCGATTCCGCGTGACGCATACGCACGCGGTGCACGCCACGCGCACCGCTCACGATCCGCCGAACCAGTTGTAGCCCTGATCGACCCAGTAGCCGCCCGGGAACGTATCCGTCACGAAAATTTCCATGATGTGCTTCGGGTTCTTGTAGCCGAGCTTGGTCGGCATCCGCAGCTTCATCGGAAACCCGTATTCCGGCGGCAGCTGGCGGCCGTCGTAATCGAATGCGAGCAGCGTCTGCGGATGCAGCGCGGTCGGCATGTCGATGCTTTCGTAGTAATCGTCCGCGCACTTGAAGCCGACGTATTTCGCGTGCGTGTCCGCGCCGGCGCGCGCGAGGAATGCGCCGAACGGCGTGCCGCCCCAGCGGCCGATCGCACTCCACCCTTCCACGCAGATATGCCGCGTGATCTGTTCCGCGTGCGGCAGCGCTCGAAGCTCGTCGAGCGTCCACACCCGCTTGCCCGTTACACGACCGGACAACACGAGCCGGTAGGTCGACTCGTCGACGTGCCGCACTTCGTCGATCCCGTAGTACGCGTTGAACGGAAACGGACGTGTGATGTCGGCTTCGGTGTAGGTCGGCGCGAGCCGGTCGGGATTGAACAGCCACGCCTGCACGCGATCGTTCATGCGCGACACTTTCTCGAGGAACGTGTTGACCGACGCGTCGTCCTGCAGCGTGCAGCCGGTCAGCATCGCGAGGCCGCCGAGCGTCAGCACGCGCCGGTTGAAGAGCCGTCGCGACGGCATCTCGAGCTCGCGGCGCACGTCGAGTTCGAGCGATTTCCGGTCGAGCGTCCAGCGCGGCGCGCCGCGATTTTTTTCGGATTCCGACATGATGAGTTCCTTCGCCCGCGTCGCGCGGGTCAACGGCCGCGCAGCATCGCGAGCAGCGAGCGCGGCACCAGCAACGCCATCGCGACATGAACGACGACGAATGCGACCAGCAGCGCCATCGCCCAGAAGTGCACGATGCGCGCGTTGTCGTAACCGCCGAACAGCTCGCGCAGCAGCGGAAATTGCACCGATTTCCAGATCGTGAGCCCCGACAGCACCAGCACGACGAGATCGACGATCGCGGTCAGGTACGCGGCACGCTGCACCGCGTTGTAGACGCTCAGGTCGTGGTGCGACAGCCGCCCGCCGAGCGCCGCGCGCACGTCGCGCCACACCGACGCAGGCGTCACGGGCAGCAGCTTGCGCGCGAAGCGCCCCGTCGCGATCGCCATCGCGAGATAGAACAGCCCGTTGCCGACCAGCAGCCACATCGCCGCGAAATGCCATTGCAGCGCGCCGCCGAGCCAGCCGCCGAGCGTGATGCCGTGCGCGAACGTGAACGCCGGATAGATCGGCGACGCATCGTAGATACGCCAGCCCGACAACGCCATCAGGATCGCCGCGAGCGCGTTGAGCCAGTGGCTCGCGCGCACCCACCGCGGATGGATCGTCGGCGCGGGCGGCGGCACGCTCGCGCGATCGGTAACAGGAACCGTTTGCATGATGAAGACTCCCGGGATGATGCAGCGGGACGCGACGTGTGCCGGTAACCGGCCGGCCGCGCCCCGCCCGCATTCGTCAGTTCGACGGGCTCATGGCGTCCTTCTTCATCGCATCGCCCTTCTTCATCGCGTCGTGGCCCATCGCATCCTTCTTCATCGCGTGCTTCTTCATGCCGTCCTTCTTCATCGCGCCGTCCTTGGCCATCGCATCGTCCTTGGCCATCGCGTCGTGGCCCATCGCGTCTTTCGACATCGACGTGCCGTCCTTCGACATGGCGTCGTTCTGCGCATGGGCGCCCGTTGCGATCGTGGCAAGTGCGGCGATACAGGCGGCGAGGAATACGTTTTTCATGACATCTCTCCGATACATGGGTTTGGGAGCCGAATAGACGGAGCACACCGCCGGAAATGACAGCGATGTCAAAAAAATTGTAGACGCCGAAAATGAAGACGCGAATGCTGCACCGCCTGGCGCTATCCGGCCCGGCCGGGACGCCGTTCGGCAGTCGGGATTGCTGCGGCGCACCCTGCCCGGTTCGCCGGCCGCGATCCGGCCGCCGCCCGGCGGCATCGGCTTCGCACCCGGTTGAAACCACCGCCAAGCCGGTGTATCGTGTGCCCTTGCTAACGCGGGGGTCCTGCAATGCGTTCGGTCAAACAACCGGCATTGCGGGTGAGAAATACCCTTTGAACCTGATCTGGATAATGCCAGCGCAGGGAAGCGTACGGATTTCGCCGCCATCCTTCTGACGAAATCCGCCGCCTCACCAAGCCTCGTCTCCTGCTTAGCTCGAGCCCCACATTCGTCAAGGGCTCCGGGCAAGCGCCGCAGCGCCTGTCCGGCGCCCGCACAGGAGATTGCATGAACGCCAATCCGAAGTTTCTGTCTGCCGACGCGCACGTCGACGCCGCTGCCGTCGCGCCGCTGCCCAATTCGCGAAAGGTTTATGTAACCGGCTCGCAGCCCGACATCCGCGTGCCGATGCGCGAAATCACGCAGGCCGACACGCCGACCGGCTTCGGCGGCGAGAAGAATCCGCCGATCTACGTGTACGACACGTCGGGCCCCTACACCGATCCGGACGCGAAGATCGACATCCGCGCGGGCCTGCCCGCACTGCGCCAGCGCTGGATCGAGGCGCGTGGCGACACCGAAGTGCTCCCCGGCCTGTCGAGCCAGTACGGCCTCGAGCGCGCGGCCGATCCTGCCACGGCCGACCTGCGTTTCCCGGGCCTGCACCGCAACCCGCGCCGCGCGCAGCCCGGCAAGAACGTCACGCAGATGCACTACGCGCGCCAGGGCATCATCACGCCGGAAATGGAATACATCGCGATCCGCGAGAATCAACGCCGCGCCGAGTACATCGAGAGCCTGAAGTCGAGCGGCCCGAACGGCGCGAAGCTCGCCGCGATGATGGGCCGCCAGCATCCGGGCCAGGCGTTCGGCGCCGCGGCCTTCGGCGCGAACGCGCTCGCCGAGATCACGCCGGAATTCGTGCGCGACGAAGTCGCGCGCGGCCGCGCGATCATCCCGGCGAACATCAACCACCCGGAATCCGAGCCGATGATCATCGGCCGCAACTTCCTCGTGAAGATCAACGCGAACATCGGCAACTCGGCCGTCACGTCGTCGATCGGCGAGGAAGTCGACAAGATGACGTGGGCGATCCGCTGGGGCGGCGACACGGTGATGGATCTGTCGACCGGCAAGCACATCCATGAAACGCGCGAGTGGATCATTCGCAACAGCCCGGTGCCGATCGGCACGGTGCCGATCTACCAGGCGCTCGAAAAGGTCAACGGCAAGGCCGAGGACCTCACCTGGGAAATCTTCCGCGACACGCTGATCGAACAGGCCGAGCAAGGCGTCGACTACTTCACGATCCACGCGGGCGTGCGCCTGCAGTACGTGCCGCTCACCGCGAACCGGATGACCGGCATCGTGTCGCGCGGCGGCTCGATCATGGCGAAGTGGTGCCTCGCGCATCACAAGGAAAGCTTCCTGTACGAACACTTCGAAGAGATCTGCGAGATCATGAAGGCGTACGACGTGAGCTTCTCGCTCGGCGACGGCCTGCGTCCCGGCTCGATCTACGACGCGAACGACGAAGCGCAGCTCGGCGAACTGAAGACGCTCGGCGAACTCACGCAGATCGCGTGGAAGCACGACGTGCAGGTGATGATCGAAGGCCCCGGCCACGTGCCGATGCAGTTGATCAAGGAGAACATGGATCTCCAGCTCGACTGGTGCAAGGAAGCGCCGTTCTACACGCTCGGGCCGCTCACCACCGACATCGCGCCGGGTTACGACCACATCACGTCGGGCATCGGCGCCGCGATGATCGGCTGGTTCGGCACCGCGATGCTGTGCTACGTGACGCCGAAGGAACACCTCGGCCTGCCGAACAAGGACGACGTGAAGGAAGGCATCATCACGTACAAGCTCGCCGCACACGCCGCCGACCTCGCCAAGGGCCACCCGGGCGCGCAGGTGCGCGACAACGCGCTGTCGAAGGCGCGCTTCGAGTTCCGCTGGGAAGACCAGTTCAACATCGGTCTCGACCCGGACAAGGCGCGCGAATTCCACGACGAGACGCTGCCGAAGGATTCCGCCAAAGTCGCGCACTTCTGCTCGATGTGCGGCCCGCATTTCTGCTCGATGAAGATCACGCAGGACGTGCGCGAGTTCGCGGCGCAGCAGGGCGTGTCGGAAACCGAAGCGCTGAAGAAAGGGATGGAGGTCAAGGCGGTCGAGTTCGTGAAGACCGGCGCCGAGATCTACCACCGTCAGTAAGCGCGCGGCGAGCCACACCGGCATCGCGTCGCGATGCACGAAGCCCGCTTTCGAGCGGGCTTTTTTTGCGCATGCCGTGTGCCTGTTGCGCATGCGGTGTGCCTGCCAACCCGGTGCGAAACAATTGATTACGAAACCGCGCGGGCCTTAACAAGTCCTTACAGCAGCGTCGCGGGACGGCGCGTAGATTGAAGTCATGCGCGGCCGCCAGCCGGTCGCGCGCCTTCCGTTCACTACCACAAGGACAACGATCATGAATTCGATTCGGCGTTTTGGGGTATGCGCGCTCCTCGTCGCGACCGTGGCCAGCCTGTCGGCCTGCGATTCGATGTCGCGACGCCAGCGCGATACGGCAATCGGTGCGGGTGTCGGCGGCGTGGCCGGCGCGGCGATCGGCGGCAACGCGCTGTCGACGCTGGGCGGCGCGGCGGCCGGCGGCATCATCGGTAACCAGGTCGGCAAGTAACGAGCGCGACATCGGCCGGTTGGGCGTCGCCCAGCTGCAGGCCGGTCGGTTCAACGGCGTTTCCGCGATGCGGAAGCGCCGTTTTCGTATGTTTCGTATGCCGTGCCGCAAAGGCGCGGCCGCGCCGCCCGGAAATGATCGGTTACCGTTTTTCATACCGTGTCATCGGTACGCGGCCTAAGCTTGAAGCATCTGCCGATGGCCGGCTTCCGCCGGAGACACATCATGAACAGGACCTTCGTCGCCGCGGCGCTCGCCTGCACGACGCTTGCCGGCTGCTATTACCCCTACGGCTACTATCCGGGCGGCTATTACACGGCGGCGCCGGTGCCGGTACAGCCCGCGCCCGTGTATGTCGATCCGGCCCCCACCTACTACTATCCGGCGCCGGCGTATGCGCCCGCGTGGGGCGGTTACTGGGGCCCGGCTTTGTCGCTCAATTTCGGTTTCGGCGGACGCGGCGGCTGGCGTCATCACTGATCGGCCGCGCCGCACGCGGCCGGCTACTCGCCCCGGAGCAGCAAGCGGCGGAATTCCCGTTTCTTGTCGTTTCATCCGATCCTGAAACGACGGTGCGGTAACGCGGTGTAAGATTCTTCGCATCCCGACCCGCCCCGGCCCGATCGATGTCACCCAAGAACGCTTTCCTGCTGACCGTGCTCGCCGCCCTGTGGGGCGCCTCCTTTCTGTTCATCCGGGTCGGCGTGGTCGATTTCGGCGTCGCGCCGCTGATGGCGCTGCGCGTGGGCATCGGCGCGCTGTTTCTCGCGGGCTTCGCGCTGACGCGCTTCAAACCCGCCGATCTGGGCGCCCGGTTGCGCCGTCATGCGTGGCCGCTGTTCGTCGTCGGCGCGCTGAATTCCGGCATCCCGTTCTGCCTGTTCGCGTTCGCCGAGCTGACGCTGTCGGCCGGCGTGACGTCGGTGATCAATGCGACCACGCCGCTGTGGGGCGCGCTGGTCGCTTACCTGTGGCTGAAGGACAAGCTGTCGCTGCCGCGCGCGCTCGGGCTCGTCATCGGATTTGCCGGCGTGCTCACGCTCGTGTGGAACCAGGTCGCGAACGCGCACGGCGACACGGGCGCCAGCGCGACCGCGCTCGCCGCGGCGGCCGCGCTCGGCGCGACGCTGCTGTACGGCATCGCGGCCAACTATACGAAACGCAAGCTCAGCGGCGTCGATCCGCTCGTCAACGCAGCCGGCAGCATGATCGGCTCGACCATCCTGCTGCTGCCGTTCGCGATCGCGACCTGGCCGGCCGCGCCGGTCGGCGTGCACGCCTGGAGCGCGGTGCTCGCCCTCGGCGTCGCGTGCACGGGCATCGCGTATTTCATCTTCTTCTACCTGATCGCGCATATCGGGCCGGCCCGTGCGATTACCGTGACGTTCGTGATCCCGGTGTTCGGGCTGCTGTGGGGCGCGCTGTTCCTCGGCGAACACGTGTCGGCCGTGATGATCGAAGGCTGCGCGATCGTGCTCGTCGGCACCGCGCTCGCGACCGGCGTGATCAAGCGGATTCCCGGCATCCGACCGCGCGGCGGCGAGGCGGCCTGACGATCGGCGCGCGGGGCGCACGAACTGCGGCCCGTCGCCCGCCGCCCGTCGCGCGACAGTACCGGTGACGACGCGATGCGGGTCTGCCGACGGACCGCGGATCGCATCATGACGCGCGGGCATTCATCTCATTCGTCTGACGGCGGCGGCCGCCGCCGGGATTTCCCGCATCGGCCTGCGCGTCGCGCCGCGGCGACGCACGGTCATGCCGAGGCTCTGTCGCGAGATTGTCATCTGCCGCTGGCCGCCGCGCGCTTCGTTTCGCGACGGTCATGCACCGTACGCATGCACGCGGCGCTCGTCGCCGCGCCGCCGGGCACGGGCCGGAATCGCGGTGTACCGTTTGCGTCTGGAGTTACCCTGATACGCGCGCCGCGGCAATCCCGTTACACTCGGAAAACTCATCCGCAGAAGGCGGTCTCGATGCTCCACGTTCTTTTGCGTCCGCCTGCGCATGCGGCTGCATCGGCGTGGCGATGCGCCGCCGCCCCGCCGCCCGCTGCCGGGCACCGTTGACATGAAGTCCACCCGCGACCTGTCGCTCGACGCCCTGCTCGAACGCCTCACGCCGACGCCCCAGGGCTGGCTCGCCACCTATCGCACCACGACCTTGCGCAGCGTGTTCCAGCCCGTGCTGTCGATCACGCACAAGCGTGTCGTCGGCTACGAGGCGCTGCTGCGCGTCGTCGACGGCAACGGCGCGCTGGCATCGCCCACCGCCCTGTTCGACAAGGCACGCGGCGACGCCGACGCGCTGCTGCTCGACCGGCTCGCGCGCTGCCTGCACACGGCCAACTTCGTCGCGCAGGGAATCGGCGACGGCTGGCTGTTCCTGAACGTGACGCCGCGCGTGCTGGACACGGGCCTCGTGCAGCGCGAGTTCGTCGAGGCGCTGTGCCGGCATTTCGCGCTGCCGCCGAACCGCATCGTGCTCGAGGTGATCGAGCAGCCGGCGCGCGACGAAGCCGCGCTCGCCCGCACGATCGACATGATCCAGCATCGCGATTTCCTGATCGCGATCGACGATTTCGGCACCGGCTTCTCGAACTTCGACCGCGTGTGGCGGGCACGGCCCGACATCGTGAAGCTCGACCGTTCGCTCGTCGAGCGTTCGACCGGCTCGGCCGAGGATCGCCGCATCATGCATCACCTCGTGTCGATGCTGCACCAGGCCGGCGCGATGGTGCTGGCCGAAGGCGTCGAAAGCGACGACGCGCTGCAGGCGCTGATGGAAGCCGACATCGATTTCGTGCAGGGTTTCCAGTTCGGCCAGCCCGATGCATCGATCGCGCACGCGAGCGCCGCGGCGCCTGCGATGCTCGATGCCGCGTGGCGGCGCTTCATCGCCCGCCGGCACACGCCGGTGGCCCCCGAGCAGCCCGGCTTCGACGCGATCGAACGGCTCGTGCTCGGCGGCGCGGCCGCGTTTTCAGCGAGCGGCAACCTGCAGGACGCCGCGCAACGCGTGTTCGCGGTGCCGGCCGCGCGTCGCGTGTTCGTCACGGACGAGACCGGCGAACAGTTCCTGCCGTCGATCGGCGCGCCGCTCGACGACAGCCAGGCGAGCGTGACGCGTCTCGCGCCGCTGTTCCCGGAAACCCACAGCAACTGGTCGCGACGCCCGTATTTCCAGCGCGCGATCGCCGCCCCCGGGCGCGTCGCGCTGATGGGCCCGCACTTCTCGCTGACGGAAGGCCGCGACTGCTATACGGCCGCCGTCGCGATCCGCGCGCAGAGCCGGCTCGTCGTGTTCTGCGTCGACTTCGTGCTCGACAGCGCCGGAACCGTGATGCGGTAGCCGGCGCGCACGGCGCACGTTCGCCGGCGACCCGCACCGGCCCTTCGCTCGTCAGTCGATCACCTTCCCTCGTCCCGACTTCACAGTGCTGCGGCGCGACTTGTGCTCGAGCCGCCGTTCCTTCGACGCACGCGTCGGCCGCGTCGCGACCCGGGCACGCGGCGTGTACGCGACGCTGCCGATCAACGTATCGAGCCGTGCCAGCGCGGCCTCGCGGTTCTTCTCCTGCGTCCGATATTCCTGCGACTTGATCACGACGATGCCGTCGCGCGTGATGCGCTGGTCGGACAGCGCAAGCAGCCGCTCCTTGAGGACCGGCGGCAGCGACGACGCGCGAATGTCGAAGCGCAGATGAATCGCGCTCGACACCTTGTTCACGTTCTGCCCGCCCGCGCCCTGCGCGCGCACGGCCGTCCATTCGACCTCGGCCGGATCGAGCGTGTAGCGAATCATCATCGCGAAACCTCCGTGCGGCGCCGGGCAAGCGCCTCGTCGACGCGGGCCGCGAGCCCCGAATCGCGCTGCGTGCGTGTCGCGACCGCCTGCGCCAGCACGCGCCGCGGCCCGATCACCTGCACGCGCGTGCGGGCGCGCGTGACGGCCGTATAGACCAGCTCGCGCGTCAGCACCCGGCCGAACGACGCGGGCAGCACGATCGCCGCCTCGTCGAATTCGGAGCCTTGCGACTTGTGCACCGTCAGCGCGAACGCCGTTTCGTGTGGCGGCAGCGCAGCTGGCGACACCGCGCGCGCGGTGCCGTCCGCACGCCGGAACCACACGCGTAGCACACCGTGCGCGTCGGGCAACGCAATGCCGATATCACCGTTGAACAGCCCCAGCGCGTAGTCGTTGCGTGTGACCATGATCGGCCGCCCGGTGAACCAGTGCGCGCCGACCGCGAGCGGCACGCGCGCCGCCTGCCGCACGTGCGCGGCCACCAGCGCATTGACGTGTTCCGCCCCGCGCGAGCCGCTGCGGGTCGCGCACAGGATCCGGAACCGGTTGAGCGCGTCGAACAGCGGCAGCGGATCGGGCACCGGCGCGGCCAGCGCGTCGCGCAATGCGTCGAGGTAGGCGCCGAAGCGCCGTGCGAGCCGCTCGACCGTCGACGACGCCAGCGTGTCGCCCGCATCGTCGTGAAACGATGCGGCGGCCGAATCGTCGGCGGGCAGCGCTTCGAGCGCCGCCTGCACGTCGCCGCGGCGGATCGCGAGCGACAGCCGCCCGATCGGCGAATCGAGACCGAAGCGGTAATTGCGTTCGAGCCATACGACGCAGTCCGCGAGCGGCGCCGCGGCGGGCGTGTCGGGGGACGCGGCTGCGGCTGCCGCTTCGCCGGCCAATGGCGATGCGGGCGCCGTCATCGATGCAAGCGCCGCATCGCCTGCGTCGAACGGCGGCAGCTCGACGGTGTCGAGCCATGCGAGTTCGTCGGCCTCGATCCAGGCCGGTGCCTTGCCGTCTGGTACGCCGGCATCGGCGGTCAGTGCCGACTCGGTGGGCGGTGACGGCGCGATGCCGGCCGTCGACAACACTTCGTCATCCTGCGGTTCATCGTCGAAAAGCGACGCCTGTCGCGCATCGACTTTCGACGACCGAAGCGCCGATTTGCGCGAAACAGGCGCAGATGCCGATGGCGACGCCGGAGCCCGTGCGGAAGCGGACACCGGATGCGCGGCCGGAACCGCTGCCGGCGCCGCCTCGTCCGACACCGGCAACGCCGCGACGAACGTCGCCTCGTCGATGCCCAGCGCCTGCGCGATGCGCGTGCGCGCCGCGGCGGTGAACGCCGGCCGCGCGCTCAGCTCCGCGAATACGGCGCCGGCCTCGACCGCCGCCAGTTGGTCCTTGTCGCCCAGCAACACGAGCCGCGCACCGGGCGCGAGCGCGTCGAGCAGATGCGCGGCGAGCGCGACGTCGATCATCGACGCCTCGTCGACGACGATCAGATCGTACGGCAACGGATTGTCGCGATGATGCCGAAAGCCGGCCGCCCCGCCGCCGCCCAGCAGCCGATGCAGCGTGTACGACGTGTCGGGCAGGCGCGCCGCGAGCTCGGGCGGCAGATCGCCGGCGCGCGCGTGCAGCGCCTCCTGCATCCGCTGCGCGGCCTTGCCGGTCGGTGCGGCCAGCGCGATGCGCAGCCCCGGGTGCGCGTCGAGCAGACAGGCCAGCACGCCGACGACCGTCGTCGTCTTGCCCGTGCCCGGCCCGCCGCTGACGATCGTCACGCGGCCCGTCAGCGCGACGATCGCCGCGACGCGCTGCCAGTCGACTTCACCGGTGGCCGGCCCGAAGTAACGGGCGAGACTGTCGCGCAACCGGTCGGGCGACAGGCCTTCGTCCGGCGCGGCGACGCCGGCCTGCGCGACGAGCGCATCGGCGAGCCGCCGTTCGTAATCGAAATAGCGCGACAGGTACAGGTGATCGAGCCGGTCGACGATCAGCGGCCGCTCGTCGCCGCGCGCGAGCGTGCCGAACGCGACCACGCCGCTCGCGGCAAGCGCCGCGCGGACCTCGTCGAGCGGCGCTTCGTAACGCTGTGCAAGCGCGCCAAGCGCGACGCACACGTGGCCGCTCGCGGTCGCACGGCTCGTCGCGAACGCGGCGCGCGCCGCCCAGCGTGCCGACGCGGACGGCGCACCGGCACGTCGCGCGAGGTCGCCGATGCGGCGCGCGAAGCCTTCCGCGAGCGCAATGCCGAAATCGGCCGGCTCGGGCAGCCGCGCAACGAGACCGCCGGTGAATTCGAGCATGTCGTCGGATGCGGTCATGCGCGGCTCCCTTCCATCATCCGGTCGAGTGCGTCGACGAGCGCGCGGGCGGGCCGCCGCGCATGCACGCCGGCCGGCTCGCCGCCGCTGCGCCAACCTGGCCGCACGCCGCGCACGAACAGGTACAGGTAACCCGCGATATGCGTGTCATAGTCGTAATCCGGCAACCGGCCGCGCAGATAGCGATGCAGCGCGACCGTATAGAGCAGCGCCTGCAGATGATATGCGTGATCGGCCATCGCGACGTCGAGCGCGCGCGGGCCGTAGGCGTCCGGTGTCGTGCCGAGGTGGTTCGACTTCCAGTCGACGATCCAGAAACGGCCGTCGTGTTCGACGATCATGTCGATGAAAC
>Ga0209463_1000516_pt1 | contig 29558 bp, 32 predicted proteins | sample AgamicMgSfrz_FD_187169 | JGI IMG/M metagenome (GOLD analysis project Ga0209463, IMG submission 187169) | Agave microbial communities from Guanajuato, Mexico - Mg.Sf.rz (SPAdes) (version 2) | ecosystem: Host-associated > Plants > Phyllosphere > Phylloplane/Leaf | place: Guanajuato, Mexico...
AAAATCACAAAGTTAAATATGTTTTTAAGGATTTTTCTCATCCCGATTATAGTAGGGATAATTGTTGGTATACTAACTAAATTGGGGCAAGGTATACTTCCAGGACATTGGCATTCATTAGCTAATCTAGGAAGCGTTTGGTTAGTTCCATCCTTTTTTGTGGCTAGCTTTAGTTATTCTAAGCGTACAGCTATACTTTCTGGTATCCTCGCACTACTCGGTATGGTATTAGGCTACTATGGTTATGCAATAGTTATTAAAAATGTAGCTCACTCTATTTATTTTATATCTGTATGGATTGTATGTGCATGTATAGGAGGAACTATCTTTGGAATTGCAGGTTTTCTATGGAAAGATACTACAAATCCACTTCATAAATTCGGAAGTGCGCTTATTAGTGGAGTTTTTGTAACGGATGGACTTCACATTCTTTTAAATTTTGAAGACTATAGTCACATGTTACCTGTTGGATATACCGAAGTCATAGTCGGGATTATTTTGATTCTTGTATTAGAGCGCTCTAATGCTAATCGAATTTCTTCTTTTTTAATGGTGATTCCGATCATTATTTTAGGTTTAATTGGATATAAAGTATTAAGTTTGTTTACTTAATTACAATACTGAATCATGAAAAAAATAAAAGATTAATTCTTTTATAATCCACAAAACATACCGCGAATTCGAACATTATACTGATCAATGTTAATACGCTCAATCATAGGATGGATACATAAAGCTACCACTTTCAAAGGGGGTGGCTTTTTTCTTACAAAAACTATTTATTTATCAGCCTATTATTAAACCCTTCTAATTTAACAGCTGTATTTATTAGTGTGTTATTATATATACCAATATGACTTTTTACCATTGCAAATAATGACTATAAAATAAGGCTAAAAAACTTATATTTCAAGTTCTTTAGCCTGAGTCATTTTTACACATTTAAAAATTTAATTCGTACAACGGTACCTTTACCAACTTCTGAATGGATTTCTACACTGTGACCTAATTGTTTCGTAATTTCATATACAAGATATAGCCCCATTCCAGTTGATTCTTTAAAATCTCTACCGTTTTCTCCTGTAAAGAAAGGTTTAAACACTCTTGGTAAATCTTGCTTCGGTATCCCTACGCCATTATCGGCAATTTCAAGTATAACTGTATTACCTTCCTTACAAGCTTTCACTTTAATCTTCTCTCTATTACCTGATGAATATTTAATTGCATTTGATAGTAGTTGTCCAATTAAAAATTGTAACCATTTCGCATCACTTTCTACTGTAATATCCTTCTCAATTTTAAGCTCAGGATATACAAAGTTCCGGATAAAGAATCGTTTATGTTCATGTACGGAATCATTTACTATTTTATGTAGTTGCACTCTTTCCACATAAAAATCTTGTGTAAATGCTTCTAAACGTGCGACATGCAGAGCCATCTCTAACCCCTTTTTCAGCCTATCTGTTTCCTCATTTATACTTTCAAAACGAGGATCGACTTCATCTTGTGTGATTAATTCTATTACAGATACAGGTGTTTTCATTTGATGAATCCACTGATTCATAAAGGTTAAATGATCATTATTTTTTCTCTCTTGCATCTGAAGCTGATTTTGATAATGGCGATATTGCATCTCAAGTAGTTCTTGAAGAGCAGTCGACACAGCTGCAAAATCAGATTTTTGAACAGATTCATCTAAAGATTGCATCGGGTTTGCTAATCGTTCATAGAAAGTGCGATGAGTAAAGTAACGAAATACTAAATAGCCTACCATAAAAAAGGCACCTAAAAACATTGCATACAATGCCGTCGCGATATGCTTATGCCCATCAAACCAATATACGAGAAATATGGATAGTAGTTGGATTGCTGTAAAACAAATAAGAGGTATATGATCACGAATAAACAATCTTATCATTTTTCCATACCAGTATCCCAAGTAATATGTAGTCTATAACCAACACTACGAATCGTTTCAATCGCATCCTCAATCTGTAACGTTTTTAACTTTTTTCGCACACGTGTTGTATTTACACTTAATGTATTATCATCAACATAGGATTCGCTATCCCATAATTTATTTAATAACACCTCTCTACTCACAATGCGCGGATAATTTTTCATTAACGTTTCTAATAAAATAGCTTCGTTTCTCGTTATATCAATCTCTTGATTCTTAAGCCTCAATACAAGCCTTTCGGGATATAAACATAGTCCTTGTTGCTCAACCATCCGTTCTTCTACTTTCGGTGCATAATCTCCGTAAGCACGTCTTAAATGACTTCGAATTTTAGCCATTACCACTTCATAATGAAAAGGCTTTGAAATAAAATCATCACCACCGTTTTCTAGCGCCATAACTTGATCCATCGTGCCTTCACGGGCTGAAATAAATAATATCGGACATGTAGAAACCCCACGAATTTGACGACACCAATAGTATCCATCAAAACTCGGCAAATTAATATCTAATAAAACTAGCTCTGGTTGTTCTTCTAAAAAAATGTCTAATACATTTTGAAAATCCGATACAATAATTCCTTGATACCCGTATTTTGCAACATGTGTTGATAATAGTTCTGCAATTTTCATATCGTCTTCTACAATCATAATTTTGACCATTATTGAACTCCTTTTTAATCCACAATCTCAAATATACTTATACAAAATAAATACTACCTCTTTTCACAAAATCCGTAAATGAAAAAAGGATACTTTTATACAACAGCATCCTTCTTCTATTATTCTTATTTAATATTAAATTTACTCCAATTAAAACCTAGCTTCTCCACATATCCCATACCTACTTCCATCCGTGCTGTTTTCAACGGATCAACAACCTGACAAACTTTTAAATCTCCTGCTGCTGATAATAAAAGAGTTGCATCAGCTTTAGGCATTTCAAATTCTTCATGTAAAAATGTTACCATATTACGTACAGCTCGATTCGCTGCATCATCTAACAATTTCTCTGAAGCAATCGCCATTATTTTTTCTTTTTGAATAACCATTGGTAAAGGCCATTTCTTTCCTTTTATAGTCTGTACTGTTACAGTTACCTCACCCGCAACCTCTACCCCGCTAACACCAATTTCACCATCACCCATCGCTGCGTGTAAATCTCCTAATGCTAATAGAGCACCGGGAACATTTACAGGTAATAGTAAAGTTGCCCCTTCTTTTATCTCTTTACAATCCATATTCCCGCCGTGATCATGCGGTGTGCCACATGAAATGCTCTCTTCTTTCGGCGCAGTACCAATTACACCGATCATTGGATTAATCGGTATTTGCAGTTCATTTGAAAACAAAACATGTTCATTATGTATTGGGACGATTTTCACTGTATTTTCATGTAGCTCTCCACCCATTACACCAAGATTCGCACCTGTAGTTAAAACACCTTGCTCTGCAATTTGAATCTTTTCAATCGTTACAACTAATATATCACCAGGTTCTGCACCTTTAATATATACAGGTCCAGTCGCTGGATTAATTCGATTCCAATCTAACTCTTGAAACGCAACATCTTCAGAATCAATTTGATTTTCAAAGCAATCAAATGTTTCAAATACAAGACGACTCCCAATTTCTACTTCCATACACGGCTTATTTTCCGGCGACATTGCGTAAATAATATGATCTTTATGAATTCGATACATTTTATCTCTCCCCTTTTATATTGGTCTACAATTATTAATTAGCTTTTTTCATAAAAGCTCCTTTTAAAAATCAATGAATTTACATATAGAAAAGCACCTAGCTTATTTTAATACATACACTCCTTACTATAACAGGTAAAGAAAGGTGGTATCACTATGCCCCTTATTCCATATAACGAAAGCGATGTCGATTTACTAGCTCGTTTAATTCGTGCTGAAGCTGAAGGAGAAGGTCGACAAGGTGAACAACTGGTTGGTTGCGTTGTCGTAAACCGTGTATTTTGTGATTGCTTAGATTTTAAACAAATTCGGTCTGTACGTGATGCAGTATATCAAAGCCCCGGTGGATTCGAAGCCGTGCAATACGGATATTTTTATCAGCGTGCTCGAGAATCAGAAAAAGAAATTGCAAGAAAAGTTTTACAAGGAGAATGGCGCTGGCCTGCACGATGGGCTCTTTGGTATTTCCGTCCAGTTGGGGCTTGCCCACCTGAATGGTATAATCAGCCGTTTGTAGGACAGTTTAAAAGCCATTGTTTTTATGAACCTACTGGCGATGAATGCCCGAAATTGTATTCACGGTAGTAAAATTTTCAACGCAAGTGCTTAGAACTTTGGGTACTTGCGTTGCTTTTAACTGTGTTTTAGAAATCTAATAATGTGATGGATTTTTCGATACGCTTTTCTAAATTAAAATCATATAATTACCTAAAAAAATTCTTTATCGCTTCTAATTGAATTTTGTGGCTACACTCATCACAACAATATGCCCCTTTTGGTTTCTCTTTAAATCGCTTATATTTTTCACTACCTTCATAAACGCGAAATATATTTTTACAAGAAAAGCAAACAATTTCATAAAACATCATATGCATTTTCCTCCTCGGATTTATAACCTTTTATCAAGTTACTTGAGAAGGCTTCTTTCCCATATCCGTATATTATTAATAAAAGGTTTATCTAAATTATTATCGAATTATGTAAATAGCATTGAAAGTGAGGTGTACATCTTTTTCAACAATTTAAAATTAGTGATTGATGCTAACGAAAGTTTAACTGAAGGATCCAGTTACAATGAAAGTATTGGGGTTGAAACAGTATGAATCGTATTAATTACATAAGACAAGAAGAAAAGAAATATCATGACCTTTGCTATGAACAATATAAACTATTTGAAACTGGTTCTTGGCTTTACAAACCGGTTAATACAGTTATGGACTTAATGGATCACTTTGAAGGACAAAACAACTTGCAAATACTTGACCTCGGCTCTGGCGTTGGAAGAAATAGCATCCCAATTGCACAAAAGATACAAAATACTAGCGGCACTGTTACATGTGTCGATTTACTTGATTCTGCTTTAACAAAATTACAAACTTATAGTAAAAAATATGGTTTAATTAATAATATTAAAACAGAACAAGCAGCAATTGAAAACTACTACATCCAACCTAATACTTATGATTATATAGTTGCAGTATCAAGTTTAGAGCATGTTAAATCAATAGAAGATTTAACATGCGTGCTCCATTCTATGAAAAAAGGTACAAAAACCGGTGGTATCAATTGTTTAATTATTAACTCAAACATACAAGAAATTGACTTACATACGAATGAAGAATTAGATGCTTTAATTGAAATTAACCTTCCTACTGATGATATGATAGATCTATTAAAAAGTATTTATAAGGAATGGCAAAAAATAAAAGTTGAAATAAAAGAATTAGCTTATGATATAGTCCGAAACGAAAGACACATTCAATTAAAAACAAATGCTATTACGTTTGTCGTTCAGAAATAATCGTATTATAAAGATGTGACTCTTTCCCTTAGATTCATTTTTATTGTACAAGATTTGCAACTTAATATATATATTAAACAAAATATAAAAACCATGCTTCAATATCATAAGAAGCATGGTTTTTATTAGTGTTCATACAAAGCTACTTAACTATTTAATGAATTCATTAATTGGAAAAAATGTTCAGGTTCATGTGTCTTATTTAATTCATACCATGCATGGAGTGTATCCGGTGCAAATACATCTAATTTTTTCAGTACTTCCATCGCAAATTCCAAAGGAGCTACTCCAGAGGCAGTAATAAGATTTTCACTAGACGCTACAGGTCCCATGTCATATAAATTTTCTCCTTTATAAGTAGGACAAACCATTTTCATATAATCTAAACTATTACTTGTATGCTTTCTAGAATCTAAATATCCGTAATTTGCAAGGCCTACTGTTGCACCACAAATTGCGGCCACAATTACACCAACCTTTAAAGCCTCATCAACTTTTTGCAAAATGGGTTTATGTATATCTTCACCCCAAGTGTTCCCTCCAGGTAAAATTAATAGATCGTTACTCTCAAATGCACATTCATCTAAAGAAATATCTGGTTTTACGTTCAATCCGCCCATTGATATAACCATTTCTTTATTTATTCCTACTGTAACTACTTTAAAAGGTGCTACTCCCTTTTTAAAATATCTTCCTGTATTTAGTTCGGCAATTAAATATCCGTATTCCCAATCGGACACCGTATCAAATACATATAAATAAGCTTTTCTTGTTTGCATTCAATAACACTCCATTCACAACTTTATCTAATCCCATCTTTTCTAAAAGATAAGCTATCTATTATTTATAATTGCTTGTCGAGCTTTTTCTTTATCATCAAAATGAATTGTTGTATCTTTTAAAATTTGATACGTTTCATGTCCCTTACCCGCAATTAAAACAATATCATTAGAAGACGCCATTTTTATTGCGCGTTTTATAGCTAGTTCACGATCTACTTCTACTTTATAATTCAAATTATTATTCTGTAAAAATCCTATTTCAATATCTTTCATTATTGCCTGCGGATCTTCCGAACGGGGATTGTCAGAAGTAATAAAAACAAAATCGCTATAACTGCCAGCAATTTCACCCATTATAGATCGTTTTTTTACATCCCTATTTCCACCGCAACCGAAAACAGTAATAATTTTCCCTTTTGAAAACTCGCTAATTGTAGAAAGAACATTTTCTAACGCATCCGGTGTATGAGCATAGTCCACTATTACAAGGTAATCTTGATTTTCGTCTATGATTTCCATTCTACCTTCAATGCTCTTTAAGTTAGATAAGCTTTCACTAATGTTTTTAAGCGGAATACCTTCAGCCAATGCAGCAGTTATTGCTGCTAATGCATTATATACATTAAAACGTCCTACTAGATTTAGGTTAACTTCTATTTCTCCATTAAAGGATGAAACTAAAAATCGAATTCCTTTTGAGCTTAAAGTTATGCTCTTCGCTTGAACATTCGCTCCATTATGTACCCCATAAGTAATAACCTCAGCTGAAGTAATGTTTTTAAAGTATTCTACCGATGGATCGTCTGCATTCAAAATAGCAATTTTTTTATTCGTAGTAGAAAAATCATTTCCTAGTCTTGAAAAAAGCAGACCTTTCACATGTTTATATTCATCAAATGTTCCATGATAATCCAAATGATCTTGTGTTAAATTTGTGAAAACAGCTATTTTAAAGTTACACCCTTTAACTCTCTCCATATGTAAACCTTGTGATGTAACTTCCATAACACAACAATTTACATTTTGATCTTTCATCATTTTCAAATTCCGCTGAAGTGTCGGTGGTTCTTGCGTATTAATATCAGTAGGATACCATTTCGAACCGACTTTGACTCCGTTATTCCCCATAAGCCCTGTTTGAAATCCATAGTCTGTTAAAATCTTTTCAAGTAAATAAGAAGTAGTCGTTTTGCCATTTGTTCCTGTAATTCCAATTAGATTCATTTTATTAGATGGATAACTATAGAAGTGTGAAGCAATAACTGCCATAGCGTACCTTGCATCTTTAACAATTATTTTAGGTATTTCAATATTTACATCTCTTTCTACAATTAGCGCCACAGCGCCATTTTTCACTGCATCTTCAACAAATTGATGTCGATCTTCAAGAAAACCATCGATACCTGATACACATATAAATAGATTTCCATTAGTTATCTTTCTAGAATCCATTTCTAATCCCGTAATTTCTACATTCATATCGCCAATAGTTTCTTTAATCAATAACAAATTCGCCAGCTCTTTTAATTTCAAACTCCCCGCCTCCTTACACATTCCCCTCATTCATTTTACCACTTTATACAAAATAGTGGTTTAAAATTACATTTCAGTCGAACAAAATTTAATCATCTTACATAAACAAAAAATAAAAGAGCACTTGTTTCCGCAAGTGCTCTTTTTGGGGATTTTGAGATACCCTATTAACGAAAGTTAAGGTTACTTAAAGTTAAAAGGTATTTATATTATATGCTTGTCCTTTTTATTTGTGCATAATCAATATATAAACATCTTTAATAATTTTTAATAACTTTTAGTTATAGTTCTTTCATACATTTTATCATTAAGAAATTAATTGAAGGTTTATTTGCCATGTTTTTATTTGGTTCATCAATTTCCGAAACTTGTACTAATCCATATTTTTCAAAACCTTGTTTTATAGATTCAGAATCATAGAAGAACATTTTTACGCCTTCCATTATCTCATAATAGTCTTGCTCCAACTGTTTTCCTTTTCCGTACATTGGAGCTTTTTTAGAAACTGTTGTAAAAACCATATACCCGCCTGGTATTAACTGATTATAACAATCTTTAATAAATTTCTCTCTTTCCTGCTCATTCAACAAATGAAGAAGAGCATGACTAAATATCCCATCATAAGATTTATTATCAAAAGGCATTTCGTTTACCGAGCTGTGATATATACTAATATCTTCTAATCCGTTTTGTTTTGCTAAATCAATAGCTGTTTTTGAAATTTCAATACCTGTTACATTTATATCATTATCGATAAACACCTTTGCGTTTCTGCCATATCCAATACCTGGAACTAATATGTCCTTAACGTTCTTTTCTATAAAAAAATCCTTTGTCAAAATTGCAGATTCTGTAGGTTCAAATCCCCACATCGTTTGTTTCTCAATAAAGCTTGATTCCCAAAATTCCATTATATTTCTATCTCCTTATTTTCAATCCATTTTAGTATCAAATTAAAGACAAGTTTTTTGTGCTGTTGTTATATAGTGTTGTTGCTATATAGTTTTTCTTCTATTTATACCACTTACCTTAGTCATCGTAGCTCCATTGAATATAGCATAATAATAAGCATATATCTAATATAAAGATTGGTGTAAAAGCCACTCTTTTTTATTAACCCTTTATCATTCTAAATGAATTTTAATTAAACTTTTTTGTGAAAATCAAAACTTATATATACTGAAAATAGATCTATTTAGCTCAATCTTTTTTCAATAAGGATTTGATGATCCATCTTCTATTTTCAAAAAATAAAAAGCACCCGAATGGATGCGTATAGATTAAACTTATTCATTATTAATTTTTTCACTTTCATCATCAACTGATTTCGAGTCTAACATGCTGCCTATATCCGGTGGTAAAGCTAACTCTATACCAGCTACTGGTTGATTATCTTCATTAAACCATTGTTTTTTAAATTTAATCAATTCTTCATTTTTCTTATTTTCATTCATATTATCCCCCCTTTTATGTTTGATATTAAACATTTTACTTAATATGTACATTGAGAAAGATAATATACTGTTTGTACATAATGAAAGAGCAAAAACCATTCTCTGTTTTCACAACCCGTTGTACCTATTAAAAAATCCCCGTACATGTTACTCCGCGCTCTGTTATCATATTAGTGTCGAAACATATGTGGGCTATGTGACAAGTACCTGGTAATTTTGTTCATTATTCATATGAGACAAATACTTTTAAAGGGGTAATTATTCCTTGACTTAATTCCTCAAAACATTGAATGAGTTCTGTATATTGTATTTCATGTTGAAAAATCTCTTCTATCCATGGTGTTTGTTCTATTTGACTAAAAAATCAATCTGCATGTTTTTGATAATTATATCCGTCACTTGAACCAATGATCCGCAGTTCTTTCTCATAAAAATCAGCGGTTAATGTTAGTTCCTCTAAATTCCCATCAGAAAGTATACATATTTCACTATTACTGTAAGGTGCTTTTTGTAATGTATGAAACTCGATATTTGTAGCAGAACATTCAAAACCGTAATTATATGTTTCTATTATTTGTTCTTCTGATTCATATATGTTTCTCGCACCAAAATTCTTTGCAGAATCTCTTCTATTTTTATTAGGTTCAACAACATCTACATGCTTAACACCTACAAAGTATTTTAAAAAATAACAAGCGAGTAAACCAATAACTCCCATTCCAGTTATAAGTACTTTTTCATCCTGTCGCAGATTTAGTTTTAATACTCCTTTAGCAGCATCACACGAAAGAATAGATAATAAAGCAACTTTAGGTTTTATATAACTAGGCACTCGAATTACTTTATCCCCCTTAACTATTCCTACAGTTTCATGTCCATAAAAAGAAACTACTTTATCACCTACATTTAAATTTGTTATTTTATTCCCAACTCGAACAACTTCACCATAACTTTCATATCCAGTTTTGCTTGGATAAATAGGAGTCATATCTGTAACATCGGATCCTTTAAACTGCGGTAACTCTGCTCCGATACTTATTGCACCTGCAATTGTTTTAACGATAATTTCATCATCCTGTATAAACTTAATTTCATGCGTTTCCCACTTAAGCCGTTTTGGTCCTTCTAAAACTAATTTATTTTGTTCCATTTATATCCTCTCACTTTATAAAAATATATTCTCACAAAATTTCAAACAATGTATAATAGATTTAACTAAAATTTAAGCTATAACGTTGGCTAGCACCCAACAGTGATAACATGATAATTGAATTTGATGGATATGGAATAAATAAGTATGTTTTTGGCCGTAACTTTTCTCTTAACGAGTTAATAATAATGTATTTAAATGTAAAAAATGAAGAGATATGTAATGAAGATCTTCTAAACTTATTTTGTGTACGGTATCATTATGAAAAAATCCCAAAGTTATTACAAGAAGACGTCTTAAGCAATGTTGTCATTGATTTAGATACAGACTATATTTATATCCCTACTAGATAACAGTAAAATAGATCGAGTGAATAGAAATTACGATTCAGCTAAGTGTTTAATAAAATAAGTCATTGCCCAAATTAATGTCGCAAACTGAGTGACAAAATACATTGTCCATTCAAAACCAGTCAATTTTCTATCTCGTTTAACCTTCTTTAAGTATCTGTAAAATATAAATGTACTTAAAAACATAAGTAACAACGATAATTGTTGTAAATCATCGACTATACGTACTGCCATAAACTTCATCATCCTCCTATTTACAATATAAAGTGAAAAGATAATCCAAAGGGGCCTTTCCCCTCTGATTATTAGTTGAACCAACCAAGCTTTTACGAGCAGTTAATGCGGAATATTCTACAATCTAACAATACCATTAATTGGTAAAAAATAATACTTTTCAACAAATACATAAAATCCGAATAAATATATTTATAAATATAATGTGTTATTCTTTTTCCTTATTAGTTTTAATCCGGGGGCCTTGACAAACGCTCTTTAATTTTAAAAATAATAATTATTTTGAAATTTCCATAATCTAAATTAAATGATGACTGCAATTTAGCCTTTGAACCACTTAAATGTTAACTCCCTTTTTAATTTTTTGGGATTGTTGCATAGTATCAATATTCACAACTGTTATATTTCTTTCCCCACAAAAAAACTGCAACTAAAAAAGTAGGGGCTATACAAATTGTTAGGTTTATTGTTTTCTTATACAAAAAATCTTCTCCGTAATATATAGATCCTTACTTAAACAATAAGGATAGACTTTTCTTTTTTATAAAATTAATCAGGATTATAAAACAATACCATTCTCATCCGTTGTTTTCCTCTCCTATCCACCACTTAAATTTATAGCACCTTGATTAACCAGGGATAATTTCTTCCATTTTGGAAATTTTATAAGTAAACTTTTTGAGAATCCTTTGAGGTGCGACCAATGTTTTTAAACCAAAATCAAAAAGAAAGAAAGTTGTTTGTTTTTGCGACAATTATACTCATTCTCTATTTGTCTCCTTTATTTATTCTTGGAGAAAATGCGCATATTCGCATTCATGATAACCTTGATTCCAATTTGTCCTGGTATAAGGTTTTGACATGTAGTGGAGAGATACAAGGTCCGATTAATGGTACAATTCCACAGGTGATAAATAATCAATTGTCAAGAAACGCATTTAGCACGGAGTTTAGTGGTATTGTGTGGTTGTATGCTTTTTTCCCAAATATGGTTGCTTATGTATTAAGTCAGACGATTACAAGAGTGGTTGCTTTTATAGGCATGTATGTACTTTTAAAACATCATTTTTTACCAAGAGAGGAATGGCTGGTCATTTCAATAGGAGTTTCATTAGCTTTTGCTCTTACCCCTTTTTGGCCATCAGGAATGCTTAGTACTCTGGGAATGCCTCTTGCACTTTGGGCATTTTTAAATATTCGAAAAGGTGAAAAATTGTGGAAGAACTATTTCGTACTTACTCTAATCCCTCTATATTCGAGTATTGTATTAGGTTTTTTCTTTTTTTTAAGTAGCATAGGGATACTCTGGTTAATTGACTTAGTAGTTAAAAAAGAATGGAACTTTCGTTTTCTTTTTTCAATTATTTATATGACGCTCATTTACATGATTGTAGAATATCGCTTAGTAACTTCCTTCTTTTTATCAATTGCACCTAACAGTAGAGATGAATATTTTCATGCAAGATTATCGTTATGGCGGTCTCTCCGACTTACAGTGAAAAATTTTCTTTTAGGACATACCCATGTCATGACAGTCCATACATTTGTTATTTTACCTGCCATACTTATTGCGTTGTATTTTATCATTACTACAAAACGATGGAAGCAAGAAAAAGTCTTTATTTTTTTGTTCTGGTTTAACATAGTTTTGTCAATTTGGTATGCTTTTTGGTTTTATAAAGGCTGGCTTCCATTAACAAAACGATTTCACATTTTAGATACATTTAATTTTGCACGTTATCATTTTTTGCGTCCGTTAGTTATTTATGTTCTATTCGCTCTTGGATTAAAAGTTTTATGGTTACAAGGGAAAGTATGGAGACACGCTGCAACAAGTTTTATAATAGCCCAAATTATTTTATTATGCTTTTATAATGAAGAAATTATTTATCAAAATAAACCTTCAGTAAAGGAATTTTTTGCAGAAAAACAATTTAAGGAAATAAAAGAGTATATTGGTTTACCTTTGGAACAGTACCGTATCGCTAATATTGGTTTACATCCAGCTATCGCTCAGTACAATGGGTTCTATACACTTGACACATACAACAACTTTTATCCTCTATCTTACAAATATGAATTCCGAAAAATAATTGAGAAGGAACTAGCGAAAAATAAAACGATTCGTACGTATTTTGACGAATGGGGTGGCCGTTGTTATATTTTCACCGATGAACTTGGAAAACACTATATGTTTAAGAAAAATTCGAAAAAGCGTTTAAAAAATGTAGAGCTAAATATAAATCATTTTAAAAAAATGGGTGGTCGTTACATATTTTCTGCTGTCCCTATTGAAAATGCAGTGAAAAACAATTTATCCCTCGAGAAAATATTTATATCAAAGACATCCGCTTGGAAAATTTATTTATATAAAGCAATATAGATAAGTACATTAGATTACATCTCTCGATATAAATTTATAAAAAACCAAACCAATATTTAACTGCAATATTAGTTTGGTTTTTACTATTTTGTATGAAATTGAACTACTCACCACATCCCCAACTACACTTAAGCGCTTTTTAATTTTTTTAATAACTATCTCCTCTTTGCCCCTGGTCTTTATGAACAGCACTTACTAAGATTATTGTTGATTATATCGATGTTCTTAAGAATTTCCCAATTCAAAATAAGAACCGCAATTTCAATGCCATCCTGCTTTGTAACAAGCTCTTTAGTTTCTACAATTGATTCGGTTCTCCCCATACAAGATAAATTCCCTCTTGTACTTGTTCTTGTTACATATACAGTTACTTCGGCTATAACTACTATTTTTCCTTAGACCGATTTCATTTTATTTTTATAACTTCTGGTATATACTTTCTATCATATTTTCTCGTATAGATTTCACCATCTGGAGTAACGAATTGTAATACAATCTCACCACAAACACCATGCAGCACTTCAAATTCACCTTCTGCATTTGAAATACTGCGTTCCTTACCTTTAATAGAATCTTCATAAATTTTCACATTAAATATAGGTTCGTTATTTTGATTTATGATAATACCTCTTGAATACTTACCAACTGCAATGCATTTATCATCTTTTTAATAAAAATTATTCACAACTATAGCTCCAATTATTACAGCGATACACACAAACAAGAGAATTATTTTGCACCTCACAACAAAGCTCCTTATTCATTTTATTCTTTTTTAAATTGAAAATCTAAACGTCTTAATAGTTTGATTTCCTCAATTACTTTACGAATTCCTTCTTCAATCCTTGCTTCCTTTACATTCGATACGTTTAACTTTAATAACTTTTCTTTATGAAATTTATTTAAATAATTTCTATCAACTGAATCGATACTTACTTTATTTTCTCTTAATTTTTTTATAAATGTTTCTGTAACTATGTTTTTCTGTAATTCTAAACAAGTGTGTATTACCAATGTGTTTTGTCTATTATATGTAAATAACGATGGATTTTCATTTTGCACTTTTTCTAATGTTTCTGCTAGTTTTTTTGATCTATTGTAGTAGGAAGAATTAATTTTACTTTTATGATGGTCAAACATGCCACTCTTTATATAAATTTCTAAAGCCGCTTGAGATATCATGGGACTATCAATATCTAAAACCTTTTTATATGTATGGAAAGCATTCGCAATAACCAGTGGAATTATCGCTACACCCACTCGTAAACCTGGAAAAATAATCTTCGAATAACTTTTCAAATATATGACATGATTACTATAATCCAAGCTATATAAAGGATCGGCTTTTGAATCAGTTTCTAAATCTGCTAAATAATCATCTTCTACTATAAATACATTATATTTCTCCGCCAATAGTACGATTTTTTCTTTCTCATCTTTAGAATAAGAAGTTCCAAGTGGATGATGATATCTTGGTATTGTATAAAAGAATTTTATTTTACCAGTTCGAAAAATACGCTCCAATTCATTTAAATCAATACCTTCATTCGTACGTTTAATACCGATTACAGGAACTTTATTTATTTCTAAATATTCTATATATAAATGATACGTTGGCTGTTCAACTAATATTGTTTCATTTTCATTCGGAAATGGTATAGAAGTTAATATTGCAAGTGCCTGCTGCACACCTGACGTTATAAAAATATTTTCTTCTTTCGTGAACACTTGATAATTTGCCAACTGTTTTTGAATAACTGGAATTAAAGATGGTAACCCTTTCGGTGTTCCGTATACGAACAAATCATTTTTATAAGTATCAATAGCCTTATTAATACAATGCTGAAATTCTAAATACGGAAAAACATCTGGATCCGGTGCTGAAGAAGCAAAATCAATTATTGCGTTATTTTCTATGATACTCCCAGATTTCTTAACAACGTAGTATCCACTTTGAGGGACAGAATATATAATATGACGCTTTTCTAATTCATGAAGCGCACGTATGACTGTTGCCTTATTACATTCATATTGCGTAACGAATGACCGTATTGATGGTAATTTCTGTCCTTCTTTTATCTCTCCATGTTGAATCATGTTTTCTATATCATTAAAAATATGTAAATACTTATACATTCTTTCACTCCCTTATAGAAGAACTAAAAAGGATTCCTCATTCTCATAATAAAGCAAAAGGAAATTCATCCCTTCAATCACTTTAAAGTTTAACATTATTTCACATTTCCGTCTCTTAACAAGGAAATTACAATTAATAAATAGAATATCTTCATGAATAAATAAAAGTGAGGGTTATGTCATGCAGCACTTAAATACGATTTATATTAGTAACGTTCTAGAATTAGAAAATACTCTTTCTACTTTAGAAAATGAAGTGATTTCTTCAAAACTAGAACTTGAAAACTGGTTAAAAAAACAATCTACATTCATTTGGGAAATTGAAGAACAATTAAGATCGCACTATATCGCCTTTCAATGTAATACAGATAATAAAAAAATAAAAGATACTTTTGAATATGATCAACAATATGTACGACCTCTTTTGAAACGTTATCAAAATTCATTTGATAATAAATATTTAGAGTCTCCTTTTCGAATGGAGCTTGATCCAAAAACGTATAGCTTACTAGATAAAAAAATTAAGAATGCGCAGATATTATTTTCTGAAAAGAACATTGATTTAGAAGTAAGAGAAGACAAACTAGTAACTGAGTACTTCGAAATTACTGGTGGTTTAACCGCGCTATGGGACGGTGAAGAAAAAACAATTACTGAACTACAGTCTTACTTACAAGTTCCGGATCGTCATATACGAAAAAAAGCAAAAACGCTTATTTCTGAGAAGTTCTTATCTGTTGAAGATACTTTACAAAATATATTAAATGAATTAATTGTAATCCGTCACCAAAAAGCAAAAAATATTCATTTAGATAATTATCGTGATTATATGTTTAAAAAACATGAACGTTTTGACTATACAGCGGAAGACTGCTATGAGCTTGCTGAATCTATTCGTAAGCATGTAGTGCCACTTATCGATAAGATATTTAATGAGAAAAAATCTGAACTTCAAGTAGATAGCCTTCGTCCATGGGATCTAAAAGCAACCGCACCAAATCAGAAAGCATTAAAACCTATCGAAAACGCGAGTGATTTAATCGAAAAAAGCTCTCATATTTTACATAAACTAGACCCTGAATTTTCCGCATTACTGGATCGTATGCAGAAAAATAATTGCTTAGATTTAGAAAGCCGTAAAGGAAAAGGTCCAGGAGGATTTTGTGAATATTTACCTGCTTCTCAATTATCTTTTATTTTTATGAATCTCAATCATACACATTATGATGTTACTACTTTCCTCCATGAAATGGGCCATAGTATTCATAATGATTGTATGAAGCAATTAGAGCTTCAAAAGTATTTAGAAATCCCTTCAGAATCAGCCGAACTAGCTAGCATGACAATGGAATTGTTTTCGATGGAGTATTGGGATACTTTTTATGAAAATAAAGAAGAATTTATAGAAGCAAAATTAGACTTCTTTAAGGATATTGTTAAGTATTTACCACAAATGCTTATCGTTGATCAATTCCAGCATTGGATGTATGAAAATCCTAATCATACCGCTAAGGAAAGAAACGAAAAGTATCTAGAATTGCATAACACTTACCAATCGAACGTCGTAAATATTGAAGGCTATGAAAATTGGATAGCAACTGGCTGGTTACCCGTACTACACATATTCGAAATACCATTCTATTACATCGAATATGCAATCGCACAACTTGGTGCGCTGCAAATGTATAAGCAATATAAACAAAATCCTAAACAAGCATTAGAAAATTATAAAAAAGCTTTATCATTAGGTAGCTCTAAACCTTTAACTGAAGTATATGAAGCTGCTGGAATTCGTTTTGATTTTTCTGGAGAAACGATTAAAGAACTAATGTTATTTGTAGAGGGTAAATTAGAGTTACTTGAACAATTGTAAAAAGAAAGCTGTTCCTATATTTTAGGTACAGCTTTCTTCTTTATTTTATTTATCAGTTCTATGTACTGAGAATCCCCATATCCGATTGTTGGAAATAGCTGAAACAACTTTATTAATAATTCTTGCGTTGATAAATCTTTATTTTTAGAGATGAATTTCATTACAGTATTATCTTCTTTTAGCATTTCTAAATATAAGTCTATAGCCTGATACATTACTGGTGGTACCTTATAGAAAATCTTTTTATGGTTTACTAATACTTCATTGTATACAGAAGAATAATTTCCCAATTCAAGTTCAATTTGATTTACTTTAAATTCATCCTCTCTGAAACTATTTAAGTATACCTTCCCTTCATAAGAAGACTGTTCAAGGTAAGAAAGTATGGTAAGTAGGTTCATTTGGCAGAACATATCTTCACCAAACCATAAAACAATACATTTATACTTTTTCGTAAAAAGGTTTTCTAACGGGTCTATAACCTTTTTTGTGTAACTTTCTATTGAACTATTATGCCCTTCTGCTCTTGTTTTAATAAACTCTTTATCAAAAACTTGTGTTGTAGCCATGTTTACACACATTGCCTCATTAAATGGTGCATAATCAGACTCCCCCATTAGCTTTTCATTTTTAAATTCTTCATGCATCATTTGACCATTCAATATGTTTAATACATCTTTATCAAACAGCTCACTCTTCGCATTTCGTAACTGCTCAACCTCTAATTTTCTAGAAATATTCATTTTAAACTCTCCCTCTTTATTTATATTGAGTTTAACAAAAGATTGAATAGGCAATTTGTTAAGTTGAAATTCTCTTGGGTTCATTCCAAAAACATTCTTGAAAGCTCTACTATAAGTCTCTTGCGAAGAATAATCGTAATCCAATGCAATATCTATTATCTTTCTATCGTTTATTAAATCCTCCGTAGATAAATACAATCTTCTTAAAAGAATATAGCGTCTAATACTTATACCTGTTACTTGGTGGAATTTAAAAGAACAGTAATACGGAGAATACCCCATATAATGAGATAAATCCTCTAATGAAAATTCCTTTTTTAAATTGATCTCAATCCAATCAATCATCTGCTGTATATGTTCATTTATTTACTTCCCCCCTTATTAAGCATTATAAGAGATGTTCATTACTTTCTTTTGATATTTCTTGTGTTTATAACATGAGCCATTTTCTATAATCTTTAAACTCTATATGTAAGTATTAATTTTTTTTAGCTATCTTATTTTGTCATACCTTATACTAACTTTTCAATCTAACGTTAATTAGTATGATTCACACACCTTACCAATTATTAAAAGTCAATTTACATTATATTTCATTTTAAAGGAGTTCAAAAATTAAACTCGAATTTTGTAAAATAAGATTCTTTTAATTCTCTAGTAAAAAATTAAACTTTGGAAAGGACGTTACAATGAACGAGATAGATAAAGAAATACTTCAATTAATAAATGAACAATATCCGTTGAATTTTATTAACATTAAACCTATAACGAATGAAATGTATCAATGTTTAAAAATGCTGTTGTTTAACTAAGTTTCCTTGTAGTTAAACAACAGCATTTATTAATTATCTACTAGACAACCTTTTTTATAACTTATAAATACTGATTCAAAAGTCTGTTCAAATACAGTTCATTTTGCGGAGATACTTTCTCAGCAAATCTAGCTGTAATAATAATAGGAGCCCATTGAAAGATCTCATCTCGTGTGAGGCCAGTATTTCTACAATATATTTGTAAATACGTTTCCGCTAAGTCTATATGAGATTGCGCAAACAATAAATATGTACGAAATACATCTGCACGAATATCACCTGAACTGGCATCTACCCAGTCTATAATTTTCACATTCTCTTCCTTAGTCAAAATTAGATTAAATGGATGGAAATCCCCATGGCATAATCTAGGTTCAAATTTGATTAAATGTAACTTATTTAATATATTTTCCTTTTGTTTTCCATCCGATTTCTGTACAGATTTAATTTGACGCTCTAACCTTTCTCTCATTGATTCTATTTCATCTGTGTTCATACAAATAGAATGAATCTTTATTTGTTCATTAACACAAATATTTATGTAATGCTCCGCTTCATTTAGATTATTAAGCAGGAGATTACCAATACTGTCCCCTTTTACGTATTCCATAATAATTGCCTGTCTATTTTGTATCTTTGTCACTTCAAATACGTTTGGAACTGGTAGCCCACATAAATAAGCGTATTTTTGTTTTTTTGCTTCATTCATAGACTCTGTATTTGGAAGGTATTCGTTGAATAATTTAATAACTTTATTTTCATAAAGATATATCTTAGCTGTATTTCCTTTAGCTATTGGCTCACCTAAATTCAAGTTTTCCCCTCCTTAAACCATGTAGTATTCTACAACCTTATTTTAACTTCACTTCAATGATAGTATTTCCTTCTACTCATATGAATCCTATCATTACAAAAATATCTGAAATGAAAAAAAGAAAAACACGTATTGAAAACAGCTCTATAATTATAAGGCGACTTTAATAATGTTGATAATTTTTTGTTTCGTTTGGCTTAAATAATTTTTATTTTTAGTAGAAATGAGTATACCAATTGGAATTTTAGAATTAAAATCCTTAATCTTAAAAGATAGTACTTCATCATTCAAAATTGTACCTTTCGGAATAATCCCTATAGCATTTCCAAAAAGCATTTGTGGAATGAGGTTTAACGCACTACAATTGTAAATTCTTTTAAAAGACAAATTATTTTCCAACAAGAAAGAACTTACAGATTGGTAGGAATAACAATTACTTTCACCTACAATAACGGGATAATCTATAATATCAAATGCCTCAACAAATTCTTTTTGTAATAAAGGATGCTCTGGATCATTCACTATAAATTCAATCTGTTCATCACATATTGCAATAAATTTTACATTTGATATATTTTCATTATTACCACATACCGCAAAATCAATCTTATTATGATCTATCATTTCTGATAAAAGTGCTGTATTTCCTACTACAAAATCACAATGTATATATGGTTTTTCAGCATTTAAAAACTTTAATATTATCGGTATTAACCTTTTAGCAACTGATTCTAATAGACCTATTCTCAAACTGCCTTTCTCTTCATTACTAATTCGTTGAGCTTGAGAAATGGAATATTCCCAATGGGTTAATAAATTTTCTACTTCTTCCGCAAAAAGTTTTCCTTCTTCTGTTAATCTTGCATCCCATCCTCTTTCAAACAAAAGAAAACCAATTTCATTTTCCAGCTTTTTTATATGTGTTGTAACTGTTGATTGTGCATAGTTTAATTGTTTAGCAGCTTGTGAAAATGTTCCTTCTTCAATAATTTTTTTGAATGTAAGTAATTCTTTCATTTCCATTTCCAACACCATCTTCATCGGTTTTATTGATAGTTACTCAATATATTTTCAATTATACAAATGGAAGTATTGGAAGTAAAATGAAATCAAAAGAAAAGGAGTGCTATATTATGCCATTTGTCACTGTTTATCATCCTGAAAAATTATTCGATAATACGTTATTAAAGAATGTAAGCAATCAAATTCACCATTCCTTAATTGAGCATTTCAATATTCCCGAAAGTGATTATTTTCAAATGTTTTTACCTTATCCTCCTCATCAACTGTTTTATGATTCATCTTATCTTTTAGAAGGTTCAGTAAAACGATCCAACAATATGATTTATGTTTCCATTAAGTGTGGACCAGGAAGAACAATTAATCAAAAAAAGGCTTTATATAAAGCTATAGCCACTAGTACAGCTAATATATTACAAATCTCTACTGCTGATGTTTTTATTACACTACACGAGACACCTATAGAGAATTGGGCATTCGGTCAAGGTATAGCTCAAATGTTAAATCAGCGTAATAAATAGGCTTTATTTTTCTCAAAAAATAAACTTACCACCTTCTATAACTATATAGAAAGCGGTAAGTTTATTTTGCTAGGAATATCGGAAGGAAACTTTGGTGTATGCAAAACAGTAAATGAGTATCCTAGTTGAATAAACAATAATTCATTATGTTTACATTCATATGGAACACTATTTTTCTTCAAATTATTTTGTATGCGCTGTAAAAATGCTTGATCAGGTGTTCCGAAAGAAACGTGTACTTTCGGTGGTAAAGCTTTCATCGCAATTGGAATCCACGGTCGCTGCCACCAAGTTGCAACAATGTATGCAGTGCCACCTATTACAAAGTTAAAAATATCTCCATCCTCCATCGTTTTCATATCTAGATTTAATTTCAACCATTCCGTAAATACAGGTACACTTTTAACGGGAAGACCGATTTCTCTTACATATAAAACGTTTAATGGTGAATGCGGTACTAATACATCTTCTTTAACATAACTATGCGCGATAATTTCGAGAAGATTTCCATCACCATCTCTGAAATATAAGTTGAATCGGCCGCTCTCTTCATCAATTGTATGACCATCTTTCCATTTCACAATGAGTAATCCAGACTCTTCAAGCCATCTTGCAGTTTCATGAAATTTTGAATATGGAATCTCAAAAGCAAAGTGAGCAGGTGCAATTGGTTCATATACTTCTTGAAAGCTAATTGTTGTGTATGGCGTTACTTCAAATTGAATAAATGATGCTGTTTCTTTTTTTATTGGAAAAGATAATATATCATTATAAACTTGTTTTACCCCTTCTATGGAAACCGTTTGTAGTTTTATATCTGATATATGTGTAATCACGTTACATTCCTCCCTTGTTTCTTACCATCTATTCGTATTGTATTACACTTATAAACAGATAAAATCAAACGGAAGAATGGATTTTTCATTTAAAAACTACAACTTTAGTATGAATATGTTAACTTCTTTCATTGTGAGTACAGTAACGTTTCAAAACAATTCCCCTCCATATTTCGTCTTTTTGATTAACACTTTACTTATTTCTATTTTTTCAAGTTTCTCCTGCATTGTTTCCATATAAAAAAGCTGTCTTTCCTTAAATGAAAAGCAGCTTTTACAATAAAATATATTAAGATTTTACAGCAATAATCAGAAATCTTTTTGAATTCTTACGAATACCTTTTTCCGAACTATTAGCTTCAATAAACTTTTGCAAAATATTAAAATCCTCTTCCTCTTCTCCAAAATTAGGAATAATAGGCGTATGTTTTAATAAGAAGATAAGATCCTTAGGCGTACTGTAATAATCAGTAACATCATATCCACGTACTTGCACGAGTTCAAATCCCGCACTAATAAGTTCCCTCATATACTTTTCTTTTAAAGTTCCGTCTCTTTCACCTAAGCATTGTCCTCGGCCAAATGCTTCTTTAAGATTTAATTTATCATGTTCGCTAACTTGTTGTGTTAAGAAAAAAGCACCCTGTTTCATTACTTTTGCTAACTCAGATGCTATAAACGGTGCGTGACAACTAGAAGCGATATCAAAATGGGCATTCTGAAACATTAACGCTTCAGAATCCATTTGAAAAAACTCAACGTTTTGTATACCTGATATTTTCAAGTTGGAATGTGCCGTTTCAATCATGCCATTAGAATTATCAATTCCAATTAACAATTTAGCTGAAGATGCTATGTTAAGTACATTCTCTCCTCCACCTGTACCAACATCAAGTAGAGTGTCTGATGGTTTACTTCTTTCTTTCACTTCTCCATAAAAGTCCCATGTATCTCCTACAGTTTCACATTTTATTTTACTAAAATCCCATCCATTTAATCTTCCTACTTTATCATAAAAGTTTTTGTACTCTAATTCGTTCACTTTATACTTTCCCCTTTGTTGATGCTTATATATTCTATAGATTCTTAATGAAAATGAGTCATCAATTATTTATTCTAAATATGCAAGCCAAGCCTTATAAAACGCTAGAACAGGCGATATCTTTTACTTTTTTCTTTATGCAGAGCTTTTTTACATATTTTGTTTTCTTCTGTTTGTTCATAAAACATCAATCCTTCCAAATAACCGCCTTTAATTACATTCAATAACTACCAAAATATTCTTACTTACTATTATACTTAATAATAATAATAGTAATAGTAATCATTAAATTATTTAATTTAATTAAAATATAATAAAATAAAGATTATAAGAAAACCTATTCTATACCGCACTTAATTTACATAATAATTTTATAGTTTATTTCTTACTGTATATTCTAAATGTCCTCCACCCAAACTACACATACTATCCAACACAATACTAACTGTTTTTCCATTTTCAGATAAACTATATTTTATGCAAAATAGATTTACTACAGACACTGTATTGTTTCCTGATGGAGGATACACATACCACTAAATTATTAGCAATAAAAGCCCCTTATTAAAGTAGCTTTTGTTGCTAATTTAGAAACTGCTGAAGTAATACAGGATTCTCTTTTAAAAGTTCTGCTAAAAACATAAGTTGTGGGAAAGGTTGTAAAATTAACTCTTTATCCATTTTTTCTTTTAATATAGCAACTCCGCCTTGATTTGTATAATCAGTTAATGTTATTTTTCCAGTGCAAATTAATTCAATATCATTCAATGAAAGTAACAGTAGTCCATTCGTTTCAGAAGATGGTTTAGGTAGCATCTTTGAATAAGCAACATACATGATAGATAAACTTTCATCTGGACTATCAATAATTAATATTGGATTGACTTCATTTTCTGCTTTTATTTTCTTTGATTGTGCATTCCAATTCTCTTTATAAAATGTAGTTGGTGAATTCAATATAGTAATATCGATAGAAGCTTCTTCTTTCACTTCTCTTTTAGCAGTTTCTACTGCTGTTTCATCCGCCTCTTTATGTCCTCCAAGTCTTACTACACCTAATGTATCGCCTTTACTCGTTGGTCCAACTTGAAAAACAAATAAATTCTTATACATTACATATGCACCAGATGTTCGTACATTCTTATCTATAGGTATCAATATTTACCCTCCTAAATTAACCATCTCACAAACCAGTTTACTATAATTTTATTATGTTTTTAAATTATCTTCAATCCAACACACAGCATCAAGTAAATTTTCCGCTATATAATTAGGCGTCGTTTCTATCCACGTATTTCTATACTTTGTTAATGAGCTTTCTCCCCATCCTGTTCGTACCAAAATCTTTTTCATATTCACCCTTTTGGCTGCAATCATATCCGTACTCCCTGTATCTCCAATAAGAAAACAGTCTTTTAAGCATAGATTATGTTCTTTCGCTGCTTTTAAAAGTAATCCTATATTCGGTTTTTGGCAGTCACAACTACTATTCATTTTATGTGGACAATAGTATATTCCATCTATATAAGCATCATCATCTTTTAAAATTTGTTGCATTTTTTGAAATCCTTTAAGCAGTTCTTTTTCAGTAAAATATCCTCGACCAATTCTAGTTTGATTTGTATATAAAAATACCTTTAGTCCTAATTTATTTAACCGTTGAATTGCATTAGGTACAAAATCAAATAACATAAATTCATTTGGATGTATTCCCCCTCCTATTGTTCCATCTCTATCTATAAAAACTGCCTTCATTTTTATTTCCTCCTTAAAATACATATAAAAAGTAGGATTCACCAAAAAATTACAGAATTCTATATATAACAAGTATTGGACGGATTATTTTCAAATTTCTCTATAATAAAGGTGGTATAAACAGTTTGAAACTTATACAAGAACGTAGCCTTACCGTAAAGACAACTTTTACTAAAGAATACAAGATTTTTATTTTTGGTTTACTCATTTCACGAATTGGAGACTCATTGTATACTTTTGCGTTACCTTGGATTGCCTATCAATTAACCGGTTCAGCTGTAATTATGAGTTCTTTATTTGCTATTAACATATTACCAATCGTTTTATTTGGCCCTTTAGTTGGCGTAATAATTGATCGATACGATCGAAAAAAATTACTTTTGGTAGCGGATATTACTAATATTATTTTAGTAAGTCTTGTACCAATACTACATTCATTATATCTACTAGAAATATGGCACTTGTACATAATTATTTTTATTTTAGCAGTTATGTCCATGCTTTTTGATGTAACAACTGTTACAGTCATTCCGCAAATTGTTGGAGCATCCTTAACTAAGGCCAATTCTTTCTATCAAATGGTCAATCAATTGGCTAGTTTATTTGGTCCAATGATAGCTGGAGTTCTCATTTCTTTTATTGGCGGCTTTCAGTTACTTTGGATTAATGTTCTTTCATTTATTGCAACATTAGTTGCTGTGATGTTATTACCGTCTATGAAAACCGTAAATAAGAAATATGAAGATAAAAATACACTTCAAAATGTACTATCTGATTTGGTTAATGGATTTACATGGCTCAAAAATGATCGCTTAAATATAGCTTTATCTTTTCAAGCTATGATAGGAAACTTTGGAGCAAGTGCGGTTTTAGGTGTATTCATGTATTATTTATTATCCACATTGCAACTTACCTCGGAACAAAGTGGGTTTAATTATTCATTAATTGGAATAGGCGGGCTTTTAGGAAGCTTGATTGTAGTTCCTTTAGAAAAGAGATTGCAGCGCGGCCTTCTAATTCCTTTACTCCTATTCGCTGGAGCAATTGGCTTAACTTTCGCGCTTTGGAGCACATATTGGTTCGCTCCTGGAATTGCTTTCGGTATTGCAATGACTTGCAATGTTGCATGGAATACACTTGTAGCCTCAGTTCGCCAGGAAACAGTCCCATCAAATATGCAAGGGAGAGTTTTAGGATTTTCACGTGTACTTACACGATTAGCTATGCCACTTGGAGCGTTAGTAGGAGGCATTATTTCAGCTTATAATCCAGTCTATGTATTTGCTTTAGCTGCCTTCACGAAATTACTTGAAGTTTTTATTGCACTATGTAGTCCGATACGAAAGCTATGATGGAAGGAAAGATAATTATGTATGATTGGTTAATTGCAATTACTGATAAGTTTATAAAGAAAAAAGGCATATCATAGTGCCTTTTTTCTTTACAATCATTTAACTGGATAACAAACTTCTGTAACCCACTTACTAGGATCCGATTCCATCGCTGGGCTCACATGATAAATATTAAACATCGGACCTGCTAATTCGTAACCTTCTGTCTCAATCCATTTTGCTGCAGCCTCATTTACAGCTGTCATTTGTTCATAGCCTCCATTAACCGTTATGGAAGCTACATTAGTTGATTCAATCTTTTTAAATGTAACGTCTTTTGTATTTTCATGCTTACCTAGGATACTTAGCTGTATTTCTACATCTACATCATTTTCTTTGTATTCTTGATCATGAAAGACAGCGATACTATAACTCGGATGGTCCATACTAATATTTTTAATATGAATTTCTCGCATCAATATACTCCATAAATCGCCTTCACAATTATACGATGGAATAATCTTTCTAACACTAGCTACATTTCTTTCTGGAATTTCTTTTATTGAAACGTGGTAATTCATCTCAACAACATCCTCTCTCATCGTTTTCATTGAATCTTCGAGGAGACGTAATTGTTTTTGGAGGTTAGTCATGTCTTCTTTAATTTGAGCACTACGATTTGAAAATTGCTCCTTAATACCATCTATATTATCGCATTCTATTATTTCTTTAATGGTAGCGATATTAAATCCCATATTTTTTAACGTTTGAATTTGATTTACTTTCTTTAATTGGGCTGCTGAATAGTATCGGTATCCACTCTGCTCATCAACTTTTATTGGTTGTAATAATTCCACTTTATCGTAGTGTCTCAACATCCGAATACTAATGGAAGATAGTTTTGAAAAGTCTCCTATTTTAAACATGATTTCCTCCTATAAGTTACATCTACTTCGAAACTCAACTTCATCTTAAACAATGACATTGTGTGAGAGTCAACTGTTTATAACACTTAAATCATATTTCTTTAATTCTTTCCCCTTATACTTACTTCCTTCTTAAGGCTATAAGAATTGATATTAGTCCGTTCACAGCTAATAAAGTTACAATAATACTTGTAACTAAAGCTACGTCTGGCGCAAATATTTTAATCGTACGCCATGGTGAACTTGTACTATACGTAAGCAGTGGGATGAAAACAATAGATATTAGTAGGGATAGACTCCCTATGAATAACCAAATTTGCTTTTTTACAGTTTTCATATGTTTATACTTTTTAATTAACATGATTGATATTATGAAAAGTATAAGTGTAACTATCAACAAAATAATTTGTGTTAATGGTATGTTTTTAGGGATATCAACCGGTTCTTCTCCATTCAAAATACTAATAATCCCCTTTTTCAATACTGATAGTGCGGTTTCTTCTAATACATGATTTTTATTCGTTAGAATCACACCACCCCAGCCACTTTTGTTTAAAATAAATAATTCTGCACGAGCATCGGGTGTTGATCCTGAATGCCAAATCATCGTTTCACTTTCATTTATATTTGTTGTTCTTAATCCAAAACCATAACTTTTTTCTGAGTTTATTTTATAAAGTGGTGATAGATAAAGATCCATGTTTTCTTTCTTCAATAATTGAGCATCCTCTGGACGATTCAAAAACATAATATATTGAATCATATCTTCTAAATTCGCAGTAATATAGCCATATGGTGCCCCGGTATTATCATAGGACACTACACTTTTTCTTGGAATGCCAAACCAAGACTGATAACCTGTAAAATAACCTTTTTCACATGCAATTTCTTTACTTGCTGCCGCGCCATTCATATTTAATGGCTGAAAAACATTCTTTTCCATATATGAAGAATATGTTTCATTTGTGACTTCTTCAATAAGCGCACCTAAAACAATATAATTCGCATTACTATATTGATATTTTTCTCCTGGTGGAGCAGTTACTTTTACATTTGAAAGCCTCATTACATTTTCTTTTAATGCTGTAGAATTTTTGGATTGCTTATCTGATAATGCTAAGCCCTCATATGTGCTTATTCCACTTGTATGAGTTATTAGATGTTGGATTGTTATAGTTGAGGATATTTGAGAATCTTTTAGTTTAAACCAGGGGAGGTATCGTTGAACTGAATCCTCTAATTTTATTTTTTTATCTTCTATTAATTTCACTATAGCTAAAGCTGTTAAAGATTTACTTATTGAGCCAATTGCAAATTGCGTTTTACTAGTGACCTTTTTTTCAGATTCTCCAGTAATCCCCATCGTTTTTGTGAAGAATACATCTTTATTATGTACAATTGCAACTGAAGCTCCCGGAATATTCTGCTCCTTTATAAATTTTTCAATATACTTATCTAATGTAACTTTAATATTTTGCTGAGCGTAAACTTTTGGAGGTATGATACATAATATTAATACATTACAAAGAATACAAATTAGAGACAGTTTATAGATCGTATTCTTCATTATACTTTAGATGCTTTCTTTTTTTATAACTTACTAAGCTAATAAATACCACTACAGAAAGCGTCAAACTAGTCAATATTAATAATGCGTTCCACCATTGATTATCTGAAATACGATATAGAAGATTATACTGAAATGCATTTTTACTAATAATTGGATTAAATGATTCAGTTAAAAATATTGAAAATATAGTTTGCAAGATGAGGTAAGTAATAACTGCGATGAATATGCCACTTAAGATAATTGTGTTGAATTTTCCCTTTTTATTTTGAAGTTGTTTCATTTTGACTTGTAAGTCAATTTCATTTATTTCTAAAAAATCTTGAACAAATAATTGAGGTGTACCTAAATCATCTATACTATCTTCACCATGTTCACGACATTCTTGAATATGTTCTAATATTTGTCGCTTAATATTATCCCTTTCTTCTAAACTTATATCGTATTGCTTTAATTCCTTAAGTACGTCTGTTAAAAATTTCTTTTCTTTACCTATCAATCTATTTCTCATTTCAGAAGGTCTCCTTTCAAACCGCTTTTTAATAATATTTGAATATCCGATTGCAATTCTAACCACTCATTAATTTTCTTCTCAAGACGTATTTTCCCATTTTCATTAATTTCATAATAAATCCTAACTTTACCACTGTCTGTTACTTCTTGATAAGTATTAACCCATTCTTGATTTTTCAACTTAGTTAAAATAGGGTAAATACTTCCTACTCCTTTCAATTTTAAATTGTTTACTTCAAGTTCTTTCATAATCTCATAACCATAACTTTTCTTTTTCGACAAAATAGATAATACACACATTTCTAAATGACCTTTAATTA
>Ga0209463_1000517_pt1 | contig 29503 bp, 11 predicted proteins | sample AgamicMgSfrz_FD_187169 | JGI IMG/M metagenome (GOLD analysis project Ga0209463, IMG submission 187169) | Agave microbial communities from Guanajuato, Mexico - Mg.Sf.rz (SPAdes) (version 2) | ecosystem: Host-associated > Plants > Phyllosphere > Phylloplane/Leaf | place: Guanajuato, Mexico...
AGAAGCGATGATAAAACAACAATCTTATTTATCATTCGCGGTTTGTCTCGCAAATGTGAGACCTATAATATTATACGCTTATTCTTTATGGCTTCACAATAGAAACTCATAATATAACAATTTCTTTGATATCCTTAAACAAAAAAAGACACCATAAAATTTGGTGTCTTTTTCTCTATTTTTTAACCACTATCTTTTCATTTACATTGTTTTTTATACTCTCTTCATTGCAATTAATTTTATCGATACTATCTACCTTCAATTTACCATCATTTTTCTAAAAAAGATGGTACTGTAAGGAAATGCCACAATAATTTATGTATTAAACTTTAAAAAATTAGAATTTTTTATAATTTTATCCATAGAATACTTTAACTATCTCGTTGTAGTAGACAAATCATAATTTGCTCTTTAACAGCGAGCTTTCTCTACATGATTATTAACTCTCTTTAAAATCTATCAATCAAGTTGTATCCATTTCACTATACTCGCTCTAGAACTTTAAGGTTAGATTTTGTACTTTTTTCCAAATTCAATATATTTCCCGTCTTTATATTTAGCCCTAAACTTTTATCATTATCAAACCAATCAACTTCTAATTTTGTAAATTTAAGATTTTCCTCACTCCTTATTTCATAAGTGTAGAGTTTATCCCATAATCCCCATAAATGAGGATATAATCTCACTTTCAAATTAAAGGGTTCTAATATACATGTAAATAATTTTTGTTTTTTATTCTGACCTACATGTATTGATTTAAATAAATTATAGGCTACCAAACGTGATTCTCCATTTCTATTCTTATCAGCAATCAATAAACATAACGGTTTTTTTAATGAACATAATAAATTAATTGCTTCTGATTTAAATGTTAGGTTTAAAAAAGTTGTATTATTATCTTCTGTACTAATCCACTTACACAAAAAGTTATCTAAAAATAACAAACCAGGATAAATCTCATCTTCCTTAATCTTTTTTAAATCGGAAATATTCAAATATTTACTTCGAGTTAAAAAAACATTTGTTTTAAATATTTTACATAATTGATAATCAATGAGATTAAAATCACCAAATTGAAAAGTACAAAAAAATCCCTGAGCTTTTTTACACAAATAAATGTTATCTAATCCTACTATTTCTTTAAATCCTTTGTAATAATGAGGGGTTAATCTATATTTTCTTTGTATATATTTATTAATCCGATAATTCCGCCAAAGGTCTATTACTTCTACATTTGTAAATCTATTAAAAGATGCTAGTTCTTTTGATAGGTTAGCAAGGGCTATAAAATCACTATATTCTGACCCAATTATTTTCTCAGTAGCTATTTGGCAATCTATAAAGGATTCAGCCAGATAATTTAATTCCTCATTCACGTAATTCCTCCTAATTTCTAGATACTTTATCTTCATTTTGATTTTATTAAAATGAAGCTTTTTAATATACCTCTACAAATATTAAAAGATGTTTATGTTATATATATTTGCACGACACCTAACTATTACAATGATCTTATATCCTCACTTATTACATCATGAAGCACACAATTGTATGTATCCTTAAATCTTTATATTTTGTCCGCACTCAACTTGCATAATATTAAGTACGATTGATAGGCAGTAAACCATACATATTTCCCCTTTTTTCACACCCGATAATTAAAATTATGGAATACTAATTGTTTTCAATTAACAAAAATCCCCCACCTTCATAATCCTCGTTAGTAATTTTTTAATTATATTTGTATTTATAATTTCTTGTGCTATAAATTCTCCATTATAACAAATACTAAAAACCGCAAAAAAACACTGTATTTTCTTTTGTTATTAATCTATGAGTATTAAAAGAAACTTCTTTATCACTCTTCTAGGTCCCCACAAACCCCCAACAGCAATTTTGTTTTAGTATAAGCCGTTATTTTAGTTAAGCATTCTCTTTCATTAAAGAGATAATCTCTTTAATCTTTTTAAATACAATTTCATTAGATATTTGTGGATGCATAGTACAGATAGATAATTTATGATTTTCATCTATGAATAATTTTTTAAAATAATAATATCGATTATCCAATAAACTTTTCATTTTAATTATTTCTAAATAATTTCTTAAATCAATTGAAAATGACTCCAAAGGTATCGATAACCCTCTCCCAATCGCTTTAATATAACTCTCTTTTAAAGTCCATAAATCGTAAAATCTATTAATTTGTTCGTTTTGTGATTTAATGGAAAATACATATTCCGCTTCTTCAGTGGAAAAAAAAGATAGCACTAGACTTAAATCTATCAATTTAATAATTTCTACATCAATTCCCACTGGTGATGAATCAAATGCACAAACCACCCAATCTCCTGAATGTGATAGATTGAAATAATTTCCCTCTCTCTTTATATAAGGCTTACCATAGGCATTGTAATATATATTAATATCTTTGTTCTTTAATGATAACTGTTTACCTAGTATAGATCTAACTAATATTTCTCCAACTAATGTTCGTTTTGCATCTTTAAAATGCAAAAAACTCTTTATTTTTTTTTGTTTTTCTAATGGAACATAGCTAAGAAGTTCTTCAAAATCATTGACAGAAAGCTCCTCTGATATATTTACGGCGATTATTTGCATCTGCTCCTACCTCACATTAAATTTCATAAAATCTGTACTACACAAACTGCTTATGATTTTAAATAATATACAGATTCCTGTCTTTTTGCTGTATTAAATACCGAAAAAATAATTCCTAAAATCAAAATAATACAACTATATCTATACGTATTATTAAAACTATTAGTAATCGCTTTTTTATATTGCTTCTTTGCATCCTGATATATATCCGAGATTGTTTTTTCTTGTAATTCAAAATCTTGATTTACTTTTTCTGCAAGCTCTTCAGGAGTATTATGTATAGCAACTTTTTTTCTTTCTTCTATTTGATAAATAAATTTCTCTAAAGAATCTTTAGAAGATGTGTCTTTCATATGTTTTCTATCTATTTGTTGAACATTTATAATTAATTTCTCTTTTATTTCTTTTGGCATATTTGTATGTTCAACTTTGTTTACCATTTCTTTTTTGACCAGATTTAGTTGTGATTCCAATTGATTATTTAGTAATGCTACTAAAACTGCTACACCTAATATACTACCAATAGTACGAGATATATTTGTTATGCTAGAAGCCATACCCGACTTATTAACAGGAACACTTAAAATTGCAGTAGTAGATATTGGAGCAAGTGTACATCCTGTTCCTACCCCACCTACTGCTACTCGCCAAATATAATCTAAACTTGTAAAATCTGTAGACATTGTAGTAAAAGAGTAAGTAGTAACAGCTAATAACAACATTCCTGCCATTCCTATCCATCTACTACCTTTTTTAGTGGCTATAGGTGTCATTATAGTTGTCACAATCATAGAAAATATGGCCAATACACTAATTATCAGACCTGCTTTCAATTCACTTATTCCTTGAACCTGTGTTAAAAAAAATGATAATAAAAAAATGATATTCATCATACCCATTCCTACTATAAATAGCAATAGATTTCCGACTGAAAATTGACGATTATTAAATAGCCAAAGTGGTAATATTGGATACTTTGATTTTTTTTCAATATTAATAAAACTTATAAAACTAATAATAGATATTACAAATAATAAAATTATATACTCTTTGTTCCAACTATCGTCATTCACTTTTAATAAAGCTAAAACTAAAGTAAATAAAAATAGAGAAGATAACAATACCCCTAACCAATCTATTTTCTTCTCTGATAATTCATCATAAGATTCTTTAAATAAAATCAATACTAATACACAGGCAATCAATCCTATAGGAATATTTATGAAAAAAATCCACTTCCAGCTTAATTGATCACTTAGTATTCCCCCCAAAGCCGGTCCTATAGCTGCAGCAAGTCCTCCAAAGGCCCCCATTATTCCTCCTATAATCCCTTGCTTTTCTTTTGGTACTAATTCTAAACCTAAAGGCATTGCCACCGGAACAATTATAGCTGCTGAAATTCCTTGAATTACTCTAAATAGGACTATTGTTTCCAATGAAATAGATAGTCCACATAATAAAGAACTAATTGTAAATACAAATAAACCTATTACATAAAACTTTTTACGTCCAAATCGATCAGCTAATTTTGCCATAGGTAACAAACAAACAGCAAATGCTAAATTATAACTATTTATAACCCAAGAAATATGTTCTACCGAAGTGTTAAAACTGATTGTCATTTCAGGTAAGACAATATTAACTATGTTTGAATCTAAAATTGCCATAAAAAAACCTGAGATTAAAGCAAATAAAGCAAAGCTATGAGTTAATTTATTATTCATTCTTATCTCCCCAATCTTTAAATTTTTTTACCTTACAGTGCCTTGATAGTAGATTTATATTAGTAAGTACTTACTAACATTTTATCACTTTTTTTACCTAAAACAAATAAATTCTTTGTGCATCAATATAATATACTTCAAAACTCTCATCGTTAAAGTTAAATATAGGTTGTTGATAATTCTCACCAACAACCTATATTTATTTTATTTAATCTAATTGATTATAAAATTTTTCTATATATTCATTATGATTTGATAACCATTTAAACCCTAAACGCTCTAACATTAAATTTGTTCTGTCACACACTCTTAGAAAATTTGATTCCTTAGTATTTCTAAATAAAAATGAATTTAATAAAACTTGAATTACAGATTGTCTTTTCATTGGGTCTTCAAGGTGATTAGATAAATATTGAACAAAATCATCAAAATTAACAACATCAACCGCTATACCCAAAGATTGAGCAACAATCCCCATATCATTCCAACTAATCTTATTAGGGTTAAAAACATGAAAAATCTCATTTTGAAGACACTCTTTATTAAAAAGGGTTACTATGGCTTCTGCTACCTGATTTACCCCTGATAAATCTAGTACTGGATTTATTAAAAAAGGATAGATTCCTAAATTATTCATTGCCTTTATTACCATATAGAAGCCTTCTTCTTTAAAATTATAAGGCATTTTTTTGGAGCAATAATTCATAAATAAAGAATTTAAACGATATATATTACAATTCAGTCCAGAATCCCTTGCAACTAGTACAGCTTCTTCTGCTAGTACTTTACTTCTTAAATAGTAGTTTTCAATCATATGATTTCCCTTTTTGTCATATTCACTAAATATGACATAATCACCACCACTTGCTATACTAAGTGTAGATATATAGTTGAAATCTTTTTTTAAACCTGTCTTTGCAAACTTCAATACATTTTTTGTTCCTTCGATATTAACATTATGGAAATCTTCCCAGTTCCCATAATGTTTTATTTTTGCCGCACTATGAAGAACACAATCTATTTTATAAGACAGTTTCTCATATTCCTTACATTCCATACCAAATTTATTTTGGGTAATATCTCCTAAGATAATATTGATTCTGGATTGATATTTCTTTAATAGATTTTCTTCATTAAAGTAATAAAGAAATCTTTTATTTAATTTTTCTTTAGCAGCTTCTACTGAAATTGAATTGACTAATAGATATATAGTTGATTCTGTTCTGTTTAATATTTCATTAACTAAATGAATTCCTAGGTACCCTGTTCCTCCTGTTAAAAATATATTGTTATAATTCTTTTGTGACAAAAGAACTTCATTAGAATAGCGCTTAACATCATTAGTATAGATATCTTTATATTCCTCTAATGCTTCAATATCGTTATGATTTATTAAACCTATGTCTTGTGTTATTTTATCTAGTTTGTTTTTTAAATAATTTTGCTTATAAGTCATATTCTTTGCAAACTCAAAAATTGTAGGAAATGCATATACGTCATTAATAGATACCTCGAATAAATCTACCAACTCAGAAATTATCTCTATCGCTTTTATAGAATTACCACCAAGTTCGAAGAAATTGTCATATATACTAATAAACTCAGTATTTAATACTTTCCCCCATAAGTCTGCAAGTAGTTTTTCTCTTTCACTACTTGGTTCAACTCTTTTATTCTTTTCTCTTTTTTGAAGTATTTGTAATAATGCATTTCGATTAGTTTTCCCATTTGCATTTAATGGTATTTTATCTATACATATAAAGTTTGATGGGACCATATATTTCGGTAATATTCCTAACAAATACTTACGTAATTCTGAACCACTAAACTCTTTTTTCTCTTTTATAACCAAAAAGGCATATAAAGTCGCTTTTTCATCTTGTTTCACTATCACTTTAGCTTCTTCGATACAATAATAATTTTTTAATATAGATTCAATTTCTTCTAGCTCTATTCTATATCCATTTAACTTAACTTGATTATCTTTTCTTCCTAGAAATTGAATGTCTCCTGTTGGAAGATAGCGAGCTAAATCTCCAGTTTTATACATTAAGGATTCTTCACTAAAAGGATTATTAACAAATTGTTCTTTGTTTAATTTATGATTGTTTAGATACCCTTTTGACAAGCCTTTACCAGCTATAACTAATTCTCCAACCCCACCAATAGGTTGTAACTTTAAGTAATCATTTGGATTAACAATAAAGCACTGATAATTCATAAGAGGGGTTCCGATCGTTATTTCAGTATCTTTAGTAACTTTTTTATATGTAGCCCACACTGTAGCTTCTGTAGGACCGTATGCATTATAAATATCAGCTGTTGTATGCTGCTGAACCTGTTTTAGTAATTCTTTTGGAAAAGATTCTCCGCCTACTATAATTACTTTTAATTTTTCAAGACCGCTTGCATCCTCAATTAATAATTTTAATCTTGAAGGTGTCAATTGTATTATATCAACTTGATTATCCATAATTAATTTATTTATTTCTTTAATATTCATATGTTGCTTCTCATTTGCAATTATAACTTTTAATCCTACCGCTAATGAATATAAAGATTCTAAAATAAATATATCAAATGATATACCTGTTAATGCTAACATTACAGTAGTTTGTTTTTCATTTAATATATTCCTCATAGCTTCTACAAAGTTAGTAAGTGCCTGATGTTGTATTTGTACTCCTTTAGGCTTTCCAGTTGATCCCGATGTGAAAATAACATACGCTATTTGATTCTCTTGTATCTGTAAATCCAGATTTTCAGAACTATACTCTAACAACTTCTTATAATCATGCTGTTTTTTCAACAGATTAGATTCATTAGACTCTTTTACTATGAGTTTATTTACTTCTAAAATCACATCATAGCGATACTTTGTCAGCTCATTTTCAATTTTGCAATTTTTTCCCGATATATTTAATGAATGAATTATATGGCTTTTTATTTGCAAATCATTAAACCAAGATTTTGCTAGAAATAACTCTGATGAAAAATCAACTTTGGTTCTATAATTTGGGTTACTTTTAGAAAAATGAACAAGTGATTCAATCATTTCAGATTTTTTATCCTGATCCATTATATCACCAAGAAATATAACACCTTTCTGATCCAACATATCTGTGGCAATATTTATAACCTTTTTCAAGTAATTATGACCTGGAAAATATTGAACTGTACTATTAATGATAATCACATCAAATTTCTGCTTAATTTGCCCAATTTCATGAGCTGCTAAACATTCTAATTTAATATTTTCAATACCCTGTTTTTTAATGTAGTTTTTATTTTTTTCAATAGTCACATTTGACATATCAGTACCATAATATAATTTACAATATGGCGCTATCTTGTACATTGTAATACCAGATGCACAACCTATTTCCAATACACGAATATTTTCATGTAAATAAGGAGTCAATTTTCTCAAAACGTTATTTGAATACTCTTCCATCTCCTCCCTACTAAATTCTTCTCCTGTATAACTATTTATCCAACCACCCATACCTATTCTATTATTTGTACTAGCTCCAATATGATTCCATAATTTCGGATCCATTAATTCATTATTATGTGTATCTTCCATTTCTTCAATGTTATTACTATCCAAACATACATAAGCTTTAAATTCGAAACATTCCCACTGAAGTTTATTTAGCATCTGAACATAATTAGATTTCGAAATAATAACTTTTATTGCAGTATTATCTATAATATTTTTAATTCTATTTGTAGGTAAAGTCGGATCAATAGGTACATAAGAAGCGCCTGCTTTTAAAACCCCTAACATTGCTACAATGGTATAATGTGATCTCTCAAGTAAGATACCTACACACTCATTTGAATCTATGGTATACTCGCTAATTAAATACTGAGCTAAACGATTAGCACATTTATTAAGCTCCTCAAAAGTTAGTACTGTTTCTTCAAACTTTAAAGCTATTTTATTCGGTGTTAATTTTGCTTGTTTTTCTATTAAGACATGAATTGGTTCATTAAATTCTTGATTAATCGCCTCTATATTGGAATTAAATTCAAATAAAATTTTGTTAGAATCATATTCAGATGTAGCATTTATATTTTTTAGTAGAACATCTGGATTTGTTGTTGTCTCCTCATAATACAATATTAGTGTACGTAGCATCGCCTCTATTGTTTCTCTAAAATATACGTTTTCATTAAATTCAACTTTTATTTCAATGCCGTCGTTTAAATTAAATATAAATGCAATATCCGCAAATATCGGCTTTATGTAATTTATATCTTGTATTTCTTCTAGTAATGTAACTATTGGGAACAAGGGCATTTTTTCATCTTCTAATAAGATTTTATTCTCTTGTAAAATCGTTTGGTAAGGAATTTCTTGATTTTGTAATGCTTCCACTACAACTCCTTTAACTTCATTTATCCAATCTCGAAAGCTTATTTGACTATTAATTTTCTTTCTTAAAGTAAGTAACTGATTTATTGTCTCCTCATCCCCTCCCATATTAATTATAGGAGTTCCAATAACAACATCTTCATTATCAGTATATTTATATACTAAATATATGATTCCTGATAGTAATAAAATATAGGTTCCTAACTCAGAATTTTTACTTATCCGAAAAACATCTCTTACCAATTCATCAGGAAATTTTAATTTTACAATTTCTTTTTTATATTCTTTTAATAAAACACGTGACTTATCTGTTGGGAAGCTGCTCATAGCAACTTCTCCTTTTAGTTTTTCTTTCCAATAACCTTTTTGATTCTCAAAAATTTGATTTGTTACATACGGATCATTCGTTGCTTTACCCATTTTCATTCACCTTTCTAATGAATTCAAAATTGAAACTCTATATTTTCTACATTTAAATTAATTTGCGTAGGCTTTTCTCTCAAAATATCATTAATCTGTATTTCAGGGTTTGAAGTAATATCATCTAAGATCTTCAAATAATGTTCACTCATCATTTTAATTGTTTCTCTTTTAAACAGTTGAGTACTAAATTCAAATGAAAATTCTATACCCTGAGCTTGTTCAGAAGCAAACAACGTAATATCAAACATAGAAGTATTATTTTCAAATGGATACTTTTCCAAAGAAACACCCTCAAGATCAAAATTAGGTTTCTCCATATTTTGAAGTACAAACATTGTATCAAATAAAGGATTTCTTGCTGCTTCACGTTTTACTTTTATATTTTCAACTATTTTTTCGAATGGATAATTCGAATTATCAAAGAACTCCATAACATTTTTCTTTGTGTTTCTCATAAAGTCAAAAAAGCTTTGATTTGTTTGTATGCTAGTTCTTATAGGAATTGTGTCAACAAACATCCCTATAACATTTTCTAAATAATAATGTGGGCGACCATTTATTAACGTGCCAACTACAATATCCTTTTGAAGAGTATATTTATACATTAAAAGATAATAAGCTGATAACAAAACAGTAAATAAAGTTGTTTCGGCTGTTAATGCTAACTTTCTCAACTTACTTTCTAATTCTTTTGAAGAATAGCAAATAAATTTTTCTCCACTATATGTTAGCCTATCAGACCGTGAAAAATCAGTCGGTAAATTTAGAATTGGTATCTCTCCTGAGAAAATTCTTTTATAAAATTCCTCTTGTTTTTGATATTCATGACTATTTACCATATTTTCTTTCCAATTTGTAAAGTCCTTATATTGTCTATTTGGTTTATAAATCTCTTGTCCCGAATATGCTTTTATAAATTCATTTGTAAAAATCGCCATAGAAGTTCCATCTGCAATGATATGATGAATGTCTAGTAATAATAAATATTTATTTTCTTCTATTTCACCAATACCTACTCGAAATAATGGTGGTTCTTGTAAATTAAATGGTCTAATAAAATTCCGAATAGTTGTATTTATATTTTCTTTAATTTTTATTTCTTCAACTTCAAATGGCAGTGAAGCATGGATTTTTTGTACAGGTTGGCCATTAATTAACTGAAATGAAGTTCTTAATGACTCTTGTTTTTCCATTAGATCGAGAAAGGATTGTTTTACTTTTTCTAAATTTAAATTCCCCTCTAGTATAAAAGCTTGTGGCATATTATACGTTGTTGTTCCACTTGTAAATTGTTCCATTATATATATTCTTTTTTGGGCAGATGAAATGGGGTAGTAATCCATTACTTTACTTAACTCAATGTCATTTTTTAATTTAGTAACTTTTTCACTAGCGTCTTTATCTATATGCCTTATTAAATCTTTAAAAATTGGGTATTTTAATAAATCAGTGACTTTCCACTCTAAAGATAAATATCTATTCAATTTATTGATAACTTTTAAAGCTATTATTGAATCGCCACCTAGTTCAAAGAAGTTATCAATTATATGAATAGTCTTTAATCCTAATTCTTCTGCCCATACCTTTGCTACAAGTAATTCATTTTTAGAATAATTTTGTTTATCTTTTCCAACTATTTTTATTTCACTTAATATATCCTCAACACTGTTATTAATTGATATATAACTATCCCATTTCATTGTTAAATTTTCTATTTCTTTTTTTAAATCAGCAGGCACCTTAGAGTCTTTTAGTAAATGAGAAATATTCAAACTAAACTCTTTACTGTCATTTTTTTCTGGGATACTTAACCAGCATGGGTATTTGTCAAATACATATATAGGTAAAATTACTTTTTTCCGCAATTCACCTTTATACAGAAAACCCCAATCAATATCTGCTCCTTCAATGTAGTATTCACATATATTTTGCAATTCATTTCCTTTTACGTAATAAGGATTTTCTATTTGATTTATATATCTTAACGCTTCTTGGCTTGACTTTTTTATGTTTAACTCACTTAAAACTTTTATGTTTTCATCTGTCCTTCTATTTATTAGTGAGTATTCCCCCCAAAAAACCCCTTGTTTTTTTTGATTTTTTAAATTTTCTTCAGTAACTAGCAAATTTAATTTTGTCTTAAGTTCTTCCTCACTTTGGAATATGATAGCAAGGCGGTAATTATAATGCCCTCTTCCAGTATTTGCTGTATAACATAAATCTCTAAGGTCATACTGGTTTTCATTTAATAATTTTTGGTATTTTTTTATTAATTCTTTCACTGCTTTTTCACTTTTTGCTGAGATAGTTAATAAATGAAACATGTTATTATATTGATGGTTATTTACAGAATTCTCATTATTCCATTCTGACAAGACAATATGGCAATTAGTTCCACTCATTCCAAATGAACTTACACCACAAACCCTAGCTTTCCCTCCATTTTCCCAGGGTAGTAACAAATCATTCACAAATACAGGAGATGACTCAAATTCTATTTTACGATTAGGACGGTAAAAATGGATTGAAGGTGGCAACTCCTTCATTTTCATGGCCATGACACTCTTTACAACTCCAGCCAATCCAGCCGCTGCCTCTAAATGTCCTAAATTAGACTTTACAGAACCGATTGCACAAAATTGCTTTCGCTCAGTAAACCTTTCAAACGCTTTTTCTAAACCAGCTATTTCAATTGGATCACCTAGAGACGTCCCTGTAGCATGTGCTTCTATATACGTAATGTCTTCGGGAGATACTCCAGCATTTTCCCACGCTTGACAAATTACCTTTTCTTGAGCTTCTACATTTGGTGCTGTCAATGCAATTGAATTTCCATCTTGGTTAATTGCCCCCCCTTTTATAACAGCTTCTATATGATCCCCATCTTCTATCGCACAATTTAAAGGCTTTATTAGAATAGCTATAACTCCCTCTCCAGATCCAGTCCCTTCCGCACCATCATCAAATGATCTTGTTCTATAATCCGAAGCTTCAATGCCTAACTTTTGTTCTATTTCAAACGGTAATAAATTAATATGCGCGGTACCAACAATGGCTTGTTTACAATCGCCATTTTTAATAGCCTGACATGCTAAATATAAAGAGGTAAGCGATGATGAACAGGACGTATCAATTAACATGCTTGGCCCATTTAAGTCTAAAAGATAAGATATTCTACTTGGAATAACTGATGGTAAATTCCCAATAAATCCTGTCATATATGAATCTGGTTCAATATTTTGAATCATTTCTCTATAGCTTATTGCGCCTAATTCACTATGGCCTACAAATACTCCTGTCTCTGTGCCATTTAATCTCTTTCCTCCATAACCAGCATGCTCAATAGCTTGATAAGCAACTTGAAGAAACAATCTTTGTTTCGGGTCCATTAAACTTGCTTCTTTAGGTGATAAATTAAAAAATTTGTAATCAAAATTATCTATCTGATCAATATAACCCATTTTTTTATATCTATATTCATTTGTATTCAATATATTTACATGATGTAAATATTTATCCGCTTGCTCTTTTCTCAAATTTGGAATAGCATGAACACAATCTGTACCTAAACGTATATTCTCCCAAAAACTTTGAACATTATCAGCTAATGGAAATACACCTGCCATACCAATTATCGCAATATCATCATCACTTTTATCTAAATCTTTATTTTTCAAACTATTGTCCATGAAATCTTCCAATTTTATATCGTTAAAATTTAACATGATTCTCCTCCATCCTTAAAAACTTCAATGAAAATTCAAATTAAAAAGAGTATTTCACTCCTGTTTCTTCATATAATTTTTCAAAACGTTTTTGTTGTTCTTGAAAAGGGACTCTTTTTGTATCAAATACTGTTTTTAGAAGTTTTAATGCATAATGCATTTGTTCTATAGATGGTTTTTTATCATTTAATTCAAGATTTTCTTGAATCTTTCTTAACATTCTGATCGACTCAATAACTCCTGATGCATATTCGGAAGTATTGGTATTATAATTTTTCGTCGCTACCATCATTCCTAAACATCTAGTTATCAAAGAATATTTAGGCCTTGGAGCAACATTCAATCTGTCAAATAATAGCTTTTTATCCGTCCCATTATCATAAGAAAAAAATTCCATTTCTTGAACATTTCCTTTAGACAAATTAGTTAATACACCTTTAGGACCCATTTCAATCGCAATTGTTACTCCTTGATTTTTTAGATAGTCTATTGTTTGACTCCATTTAACTGGTTTAGTGATTTGAAGTGTTAGGTTCCTCTTCATTTCTTCTATGCTAACATAGGGCAAAGCTGTAGTATTTGAAATAATTTTCCCTTTAAATGAATGATATTTATTATTATCTAAATGTCTTGTAAAACTTTCGGCTACTGATTCCATTAAACTTGAATGAAAAGGAGCACTAACATTCAATAAGTTTGTACTAACCTTTTTTTGTTTCAAATAACTCTCTACTTGCTGAATGGCCTGTGCATTACCTGAGATAACTGTTTGAGTCGGGGAATTATAACAAGCAACACTTACTAAATTACCTTGTCCATTTACCTTTTCTAAAACTTCTTTTAAAATATTCTTATCAAAGTTATTTACCGCTAACATCATACCGGTATGCATATCACTTGCCGTTTTCATTAACTGTCCCCTTGTTCTAACTAATTTTAGAGCATCAGAAAATGAAATGGCTTGCATACAAGTTAATGCTGAAAACTCGCCTAAGCTATGGCCAGCGACATAATCAGGAAAAACACCAAACTCCTGTAAATATACACGAAACATAGCCACACTTGTTGCTAGAATAGCTGGTTGTGCATTCTCAGTACTTGTTAATACCTTAGAATCTCCTGAAAAACATATTTTCTTCAAGTCCATGTGCAAAACGTCTGACGCTTCTTCAAATACCATTTTTGCAAGGGAAAACTCTTTACAAAGAGCTTTCCCCATTCCAACATATTGAGAACCCTGTCCCGGAAATACCATTGCAATCTTTTCCATAAAACCTACCCCTTAATGGAATATTTACTTATTATCATTTCTATTAGCTTGATAAACATATTAGATAGTTCCTGTAATGTGTGCATCGCTATTCTTTCCTTATTAGATTTAATTGTAAAATGAACTATATTATTTAATTCCTTAACTTCTATACTAGTATTAGACAGTGCTAAAGGATCAATTTTTCCCTTCAAGAATGTTTGATTATACATAAGGTAATCAAAATTGTTACTTTCCAAATGTTTATTATTGGTTGTCTTTATGTTTATACTTTGCTTACGCTGCTTATAAATTTCTTTAAACATAGTATTGAAATCATGTAAATTATTCATATCCAAAGTGATAGTTTTTACATTTTCACTATCCAATAACGTTTGAACTTTCATATTCATCTTATTTGTTATTTTTGTAAACAAATATGTTGAGAAAGCTATTAATAAATCTTCTAACTGTACTTTTTCTTTATGAGCAATGCTTCTAATTTTTTGTGTTAATAATGCTGTAATTTTCCCTTCAGCAGTATAAATATTCTGAGCTTTCGATATCTCAATATCATTTTTATCAATAAACTTTGCTAGTTTTGATACGGTGTTATAAATAAACATATCTGTTATTTTACATTTCCCAGGATATAATTGTTCTAGCTTCCTATGCATTTGAATTAAATGTATAGATGATCCTCCCAGTTCAAAAAAACTTTCATTTAAGCTAATATCCCCAACATGTAATACCTCACCGATTAACTGTTTAATTATATTTTCTGTTCGTGTTAACAACTTAGGGGCTTTTTCTTCCAATTTATTTTTTCTTATTTCCAAAGCAAGCAACACTTTACGATCGATTTTTCCATTTGGAGTCAGTGGCAATTGCTCTAATTTCACAAAATATTGCGGAATCATATATTCTGGCAACTTTTGTGCTAGATATTCTCGAATACTTCCCATGACTTTTTCATCATCTACAACAATATACGCACATAGGAATTTTTTCCCGTTTGAATCTACTTGATCTATTACTACTGCTTGTTGAACATTCTTATGCTCTAATAGTTGATTAGACACTTCACCTAATTCTACTCGGTATCCTCTTATCTTAATTTGTTGATCTTTTCGACCTAAAAATTCAATATATCCTTCTTTTCTTAACACTCCATGGTCCCCTGTTTTATACAAACGGCCCAATGTAGGATGTTCTATAAATGCATTTTTTGTTTTTGTATCATCATTTTTATATCCTTGTGCTAGGCCTATTCCTCCAATATAGAGTTCTCCTTCTACCTCTACTGGACAAACCTGTCCTGCATAATTTAAAACATAAAATTTTTGATTCGCTAATGGCATTCCGTATGGAATGCTCTTCCACTCAGGGTTTATTTCATTAATCGGATAATAAATAGACCATATTGAAGCTTCTGTGGCTCCTCCTAATGAATTAATTTGTGCTTCCCCAAAATATTTCCAAATTTTCTCTGGTAATGTCAACGGAATCCAATCCCCACTTAACAATACAAGACGTAATTCGTTATCTTGATATTCTTTCATAGATTCTATAAATTCAATTGTTAAATCCATAATAGCCGGAACCGAATTCCAGATTGTAATATCATACTTGTTGATTGTTTCTATGACTTCTTGAATATCCCTTTGATCCTTAATCTGAACAATTGAAGCTCCACTACTCAAAGCACCAAAAATGTCATATACGGATAAATCAAAACAAATAGATGAGAGACCAATAAAACGATCATCTTCATTTACTTGGAATTTTTGATTCATATCTAAAATGGTATTAACTGCTGATTCATGAGTAATTATTACCCCTTTAGGCTTCCCTGTGCTTCCAGAAGTGTAAATAATGTAAGCTATATCATCTGGACTACTTTCATTTTCCACATCTTCTATAGAACAAGAATGTAGATCCTCTTTTGAATACACATCCGGTGTCAATAATAAATCACATTGGCTATTATTTAAGATGTAGTCAATACGTTCTTGTGGATATTCTGGATCTACTGGCACATATGCCGCTCCTGTTTTTAAAATCCCTAAAATATTTACAATCGTATCTGGGCAACGTTGTGCAAGCACCCCAACTAGTGAACCTTTTCCTACTCCTTTTTCTTGTAAATACCTTGCGACTTGATTAGATTTTCCATGTAATTCTTGGTATGTCAAGCTCTCTTCTTCCATAATAACTGCTGTATAATCTGGTGTTTTCTGTACTTGTCTAACAAATAAATTGTGTAATGTTGTTTTTTCAATTTCTTTCTCGGTTTGGTTGTACTGTTTAATAACTATATTTTCATCAACCTTAGGGAGAGTTAATTGAATTAAATCTTTCGATTCCACTAAATGATGTAACATGTCGATGTATTGAGAAAACATCAATCCAATAACCTGTTCATCAAATAAGTCCTCCACATAATCCCATGTAATCTGTAAATCTCCCTTTATCTCCATAACTTGATAATCCAAATATACTTGAGAAGTTTGACTGACTCCCAATTTAACTTCTCCTAAGTCTGTCCAATCTACCTCTTCTTTTTCTGGAAATAGCATACTAGTAAATACAATTGGCATCACTGCTTTTCCATTTAAGTTATGAAAATTTGAGAACTCCCTTACAAAGTCTATGCCATCATACGATTTATGCTCTAAAGCTTCTATTAATACCTCTTGCAACTGTTGTGCACGATTAGCAAAAGAAAGTTCTCCCTGACTAAAATCAACATCTAGTAAGGAAATCATTGTGAAATCACCTATAATTCTATTAACATGTTCATGAAAAGGCTCCCTGTTAAATAATGTTGTATTAATAGCTAATTTAGGTTGATTACTCCATTTTGCAAGTATTTCTGCATAAGACGTACACAATAAAACTGAAGGCGTTATACTATAACTTTGTGCAATCTTTTTGAGTTTACTCCAAATATTTCGAGATATTTTATATTCCAATCTTTTAAACTTTGGATTTTTTATTACATTTGGTTCCTGCTTCATTGGTAGTTCCGGTGCAAAAGGAAAACCCTTCAATTTAGACAACCAATAGGCTTTATCCGTACTATATTTTTTTGTATTTTTAAACTTTATATGTTCTGTAATGTAGTCTCTAAACGTAAATTCTAATTTAGGAAGCTTCTTATTTGGATTCAAATACAGTTCTAACAATTCTTTGGAAAAGATATGAATCATACTAGCTCCATCCATTATCAATAAATCAAAGCTAACACAAAGAATATGTAGATTCTCTGCTATTTTTAATGCACGGAATTCAAATAAAGGCCATTGACTACTATCAAAAACATGATGTGACATTTTATTTCGTTCCTTAATAATTTCCTCTTGTCTTGATTTATCGTCAAGATAAGATAAATCAACTACCTTTATGAGATAATCTGGAACAGTTTCTAGTATTTTTTGTTCTCCAGATGGTAAAATTATACCTCTTAACATTGGATGTCGTTGAATCATTTCTTGTAAAGCTTTATTCAACCTTTCTATATTAACTGGTGTCTCTATTTCTACATAACTATGTGTAGACACCCCTCCCATTTCAAACGTATTCTCTCTTCCTAGCCAATAGGCTGTTTGTACTTCTGTTAATGGAAAAGGATTATATAAATTTTCCCAGTCTGCTGTCTTACTATCATGTTCTTCATGTATTATTTCTTCTTGTTTGCAGGATTCAATTTCTTTTGACAGTTTAAAAATCGTTCTCAATTCAATAAACTTTTTAATTCCCACGTTTATTTTAAATTCTTTATTTATGGAATTCACCACTTGTATCATAGCAATAGAATTACCGCCTAATTTTAGAAAATCACTGTGTATATCAATAGGGGATATACCTAATACACCTTCCCATATTCTACCGATTTTTTTCTCTATCTCTGTATTTGGATACTCGATATTTAAACTCTTATCATCTTCTATCAACTTAGGTTCTGGCAACACTTTACGATCGATCTTTCCATTCGGAGTCAGTGGCAATTTCTCTAATTTTACAAAATATTGCGGAATCATATATTCTGGCAACTTTTGTGCTAGATACTCTCGAATAGTTTCCATGACTTTCTCATCATCTACAACAATATACGCACATAAAAATTTTTTCCCGTTTGAATCTACTTGATCTATTACTACTGCTTGTTGAACATTCTTATGCTCTAATAGTTGATTAGACACTTCACCTAATTCCACTCGGTATCCTCTAATCTTAATTTGTTGATCTTTTCGACCTAAAAATTCAATATATCCTTCTTTTCTTAACACTCCATGGTCCCCTGTTTTATACAAGCGCCCAAATGTAGGATGTTCTATAAATGCATTTTTTGTTTTTGTATCATCATTTTTATATCCTTGTGCTAGGCCTATTCCTCCAATATAGAGTTCTCCTTCTACCTCTACTGGACAAACCTGTCCTGCATAATTTAAAACATAAAATTTTTGATTCGCTAATGGCATTCCGTATGGAATGCTCTTCCACTCAGGGTTTATTTCATTAATCGGATAATAAATAGACCATATTGAAGCTTCTGTGGCTCCTCCTAATGAATTAATTTGTGCTTCCCCAAAATATTTCCAAATTTTCTCTGGTAATGTCAACGGAATCCAATCCCCACTTAACAATACAAGACGTAATTCGTTATCTTGATATTCTTTCATAGATTCTATAAATTCAATTGTTAAATCCATAATAGCCGGAACCGAATTCCAGATTGTAATATCATACTTGTTGATTGTTTCTATGACTTCTTGAATATCCCTTTGATCCTTAATCTGAACAATTGAAGCTCCACTACTCAAAGCACCAAAAATGTCATATACGGATAAATCAAAACAAATAGATGAGAGACCAATAAAACGATCATCTTCATTTACTTGGAATTTTTGATTCATATCTAAAATGGTATTAACTGCTGATTCATGAGTAATTATTACCCCTTTAGGCTTCCCTGTGCTTCCAGAAGTGTAAATAATGTAAGCTATATCATCTGGACTACTTTCATTTTCCACATCTTCTATAGAACAAGAATGTAGATCCTCTTTTGAATACACATCCGGTGTCAATAATAAATCACATTGGCTATTATTTAAGATGTAGTCAATACGTTCTTGTGGATATTCTGGATCTACTGGCACATATGCCGCTCCTGTTTTTAAAATCCCTAAAATATTTACAATCGTATCTGGGCAACGTTGTGCAAGCACCCCAACTAGTGAACCCTTTCCTACTCTTTTTTCTTGTAAATACCTTGCGACTTGATTAGATTTTTCATTTAATTCTTGGTATGTCAAGCTCTCTTCTTCCATGATAACCGCTGTATAATCTGGTGTTTTCTGTGCTTGTCTAGCAAATAAATTGTGTAATGTTGTTTTTTCAGTTTCTTTCTCGGTTTGGTTATACTGCTTAACTATATTTTCATCAATCCTAGGAAGAGTTAATTGAGCTAAATCTTTCGATTCCACTAAATGATGTAACATTTCGATGTATTGAGAAAACATCGATCCAATCACGTGTTCATCAAATAAGTCCTCCACATAATCCCATGTAATCTGTAAATCTCCCTTTATCTCCATAACTTGATAATCCAAATATACTTGAGAAGTTTGAAAAGAACTTATTTTTACCTCTCCAAAATTTTCCCAACTAAATTTATTATTTTCTGTTAACATACTAGTAAATACAATTGGCATAGCCACTTCTGTACCTAATTCATGCAATTTGCTATATTCCCTAATAAATTCCACACCATCATAGTTTTTATGATCTAACGCTTGAATTAAAGATCTTTGAATGCGTTGAGCACTTTCACTAAATGTTTCCTCCCCTTGCAATTCAATATCCATTAATAATAGCGAAGTAAAGTCCCCCACAACATGTTCTATCATTGGATGCACTGGAAGACGATTAAATACTGTTAAATTCAATGCAAATCTCTCCACATTACTCCAGATACTCAATACTTTTGCATACGTTGTACACAATAATACTGACGGAGTAATATTGATGGATTTCGCAATACTCTTTAAGGAGTGCCATTCCTTTTTATTCAAATTAAATTGTAATCTATTAAAACGTGGCTTTGTTAACAATTTTGGATTTTGTAACAAAGGTAAAGATGGAGCTGGTGGGAAATCCTTTAATTTTTGTAACCAATATTCCCTATCGTTCATATATTCATCTGTATTCTTTTGTTTTTGATAACTTAACATATAATCTCTAAAAGAAATCTCTACTTGTGGCAATCGTATATTAGGGTTTTTATAAAATTCCATTATTTCAGATCCTACAATTTGCATACTGATACCATCTGCTATTATTGCGTCAAAACTAATACAAAGTATATGTCTATTACCTGATATTTTGAATGCCTTATATTCAAATAGAGGCCATGTGTCCGATTTAAAAATAAAGTGAGACATTCGTTCCCGTTCTTCTTTAATTATCAATTCTTGTTCTACTGCATCTAAATGTTGGATATTTTCTATTTCTATTTTGTACTTAGGAACATCCGTTAATATTTGTTGTTCTCCAGTAGGCAAAATGATTGCTCTTAACATCGGATGGCGTTCAATTACTTTTTGCAAACTATCATTAAACTTTGTTATATCTAAAGTTGTTTCTATCTCATAGTAACCATGCGTAGAAACGCCGCCTAACTCAAATTGATCATCTCTTCCTAAAAGGTATGCTGATTGTACATCAGTTAATGGAAAGGGTTTATGTAAATTTAAAGGGTCTGGATAGGCAGATATTAATTCATTATTATTCTTTTTCTCTTGAATTGATTCAGCTAATCGAGAAATTGTTCTATTTTCAAACAAAGTACTTACTGTAGTACCTAAGGAGTACTCATTCTCTAAACAGTTTACAATTTGAATAGCTTTTAAAGAGTTTCCACCGAGCATAAAGAAATCTTCTTCAATACCTATTTTTTCAAAACCCAAAACTTTTTCCCATATTTTTGCTATTATTCTTTCTTTAGCATCTCTTGGTTCTATATACTCTTTTTGTTTTTGTACAACTAAGGCAGGATTAGGTAGTGCCTTCTTATCCAATTTCCCATTAATAGTAAGTGGCATTTGATCTAATTGTATTACCGCCTTAGGTACCATATAACTTGGTAAATTTCTTGATATATAACCTTGCAACTGTTCAATTAGAATTTTTTCTTTTCCTTGAATATATGCACAAAGATAACTTGAACCATCTTTATTTCCCCATTTCAGTACAACTACATCTGTTACATCTTCAAATTTTAAATATTCTTTCTCTATTTCCTCCAGCTCTAAGCGATACCCATTAATCTTCACTTGAGAATCATTTCGACCAATATATTCTATTTCACCATTTGGAAGCCATCTAGCTAAATCTCCCGTTTTGTACATCCGTTCTTCTAAAACAAAAGGATTTGAAATGAACTTTTCTTTTGTCATTTCAGGAAGATTTATATACTCTTTAGCTAAACATTCCCCAGAAATATATAATTCTCCAATTTCTCCTACTGGTTGTACATTTTTCTCTTTATTTAATATATAACATTTATAATGTGGAAGCGGCTTTCCTATAGTTACGTTTGTTTCATTAGTAAGTTCTTTAATTGTGGACCAGATTGTTGTTTCAGTAGGACCGTATAAATTAAAAATTCTTGAATCTGTTATAGTTTTAACCTCATTTAATAATTTTGAAGAAAATACTTCTCCTCCTACAAGAAGAATAGAAACCCTTTTTAGACACTTGGAATATTCCTCATTATCAAGTAACAACCTTAATCTAGAAGGTGTCATCTGTAAGATATCTATCTTGTGATTCAAGATTAATTCTTTTATAGCTAATGGATTGCTACATTGTTTTTCCTTTGCTATAACAACTCTGATTCCATTTACTAGAGCAAATATTGTTTCGACAAAGAATATATCAAAAGAAATACTTGTTAACGCTAAAATTGACATATTCTCTCTCAAGGGTATATTCCTTGCCATCCCATCAATGAAGTTACATACTGCTTTATGTTCGACGCTTACTCCTTTAGGTTTTCCAGTTGAACCTGATGTGTAAATAATGTAAGCTGGCCCTTGTCCTAGATCCTCTGCATGTTTATTTGTAAAATTTGTAGATTCAGAACCCCATTTTTCTCGATCTAAAACAATGGTATTTGTACTAAGCTTTATACCTTTTAGTGCAAATTTGCTAGTAATTACAAAAGACGCATCACTATCTTCTAACATATAGTTTATTCTGTTAACCGGATTTATTAAATCAATTGGCAAATACGTAGACCCCAATTTTAAAACTGCTAAAATTGTGGCTACTAGATCTAACGATCGCTCTAACATGATTCCTACAACCATATCCTTTTTCAAGCCTTGCTTATGTAAGTAATTTGCTAACTGATTTACTTTATCATTCAATTCTTGATATGTGAGCTTTTCACCATTAAACTGAATAGCAACCATATCACGATAAACCCTAGCATTATTTTCAAAAAGTTCAGATATATTATTTTCTAATACCTGATACTGTATGTTTTTACTATTAAAACCTTCAACAATTTCTTGCTTCTCTTCAGTAGACACTAATTCAATATTAGAACACGTACAATTCATATTATTTAAAACTTGTTCTAATATATTTTGATAAAATTCCAACATTCTGCAAATTGTTCTTTTATTATATGACATTTTATTATAAAATAATTCAACCCAAAAACTATCCTTGTCTTTTATACAAATAAAGTTTAATGTACTCGGCTGATTAGAAAGATACTCACCCACATAAGATATAGAATGTATTGTTTCAAAAAGTAAATTAACATTAAACTTTTCATTAGAATCTAATGACTTGCTAATATCTCCTAAAGGATAGTATTGCTTATTATATACATCCAATGTAGTATTCTTCACATTTAAAAGTAAATCTTTAAACTTAAGATTTTTGTCTACAATATTGTAAAGCGGCAATAGTTTATTTACTTTTTGTGAACTTTCATCAACACTTTGATACATAGGTGTTCCTATTGTAATTTTACTTTGCCCACTTATTTTATACATTAAAACTTTTAATACAGTTTGCATAAATACATATATTGATAAGTTTTGGCTTTGGCACATCTCAAAAAGCAGGTTAGCTACATTGCTTTTAATATGAATTTTTTCAATGCCTAAATCTAATTTTTCCGAATGATTCTCAGCTGGAATTTTACATTGTTGTATTTCATTTAACGTAGTAATCCAATACTCTTCAACTTCTTTTAATTCGTCTATATCTATATTCTTGTTTGCGGTTTCAAGGCTCATGTTTACATTCTCCTATTCCCTAAATTCTATTGCTCTAATTTTAATCCACCTTCAATAACATGTAGTAACACTTGATTCCTTTGTAACTTAAAATATTTTTTAACCTTATCAAAGTGTAAATCTCCTATTGAACATAAACCTATACCTTGATGCTCAGCCACAGATGTTAGTGTTGCCGTAATAATTCCTGCTTCAATTAAAGCATATGAATAAGCGTTCCCACCGTACTTAGCCATAGAAGATTCAGAATTATATATCATAAAAATAGAAAATGCTGAAGACTCAAATATATTTTTATTATTATAGAAATGTACATCTTTAGTAATTAAAGCCATATCATCAACAAGATATATACTATGACTGACAGGATGGTAATAATACAATCCTCTTCTAACCCCGTCAACTCTATTTTTCTTAATATAGATAAATATATCAATTGGGTATAATCCTCCCGCACTACCATATGCATACTTAACTTCCTTTTTGTTTTTAATTTGCTGAAGAACTCCGAATAAGTTTGAAAAAACATCTTGAGATATCTTGGTAGTCTCATCAAAAACGCGCTGTGATCTCCTTTCAAACATGGATAGAACTGTGTCATCTGGCTTAATTAGTTCTATTTTCGTTTTTTTACAACCTTTAAACATACGATTTAACTGTACGTTTGTATAAACATCCAGTTTTTCTTTATCAAACATAAGATTCTCATCGTATTTTTGAAATAATTTAGTCTGAGATTCAAACAAATCTTTTGGATTTAAAATAGATTTAATTAAAACTTTTTTTTCAATTAAAAACATAATCAATTCTTGTATTTCTTTTTCATCTATATTAGAAAATCTATCAATTAGTTCGTCGATTTCAATTCCATTCTGAGTACAAAAATAAAATTCAGGAAAAACCTCAACTGCAACTGTAGGTGCATTATATTCATTTATGATAATACGACCTTCACTCTTTTCCCAATGCATTATAGGAGACCAAAAATAAATATTGTTTTCTTGCATATTAATTCTCCTTTTATTAAAAATTAAACTCTGCCACGATATGTCTTTTTGATTTATTAAAGTTTTCTACTATTCTCATTCTCTCTAATTTAGTTAAAAGTTCAATTTCTTCAAGCTTTAACTTCGGATTTCCTATAATTTGTTCTATAATATTAACTAATCTTTCTAGCATAAGTTTTACTGTTTCTTTTTTATACAAATCCGTACTATATTCCATAGTAAGCCTGTATTCTTTTCTTTTTTCATTAATTATTAGATTTAAATCAAACATAGAAATATTATTGTTTATATCATATAAATTACAACTAACATCTAGGTTATCCATCAATTCATTTTCTAGAGTTAAATAATTTATCATCACATCAAACAGAGGCATTCTTGATGGATCTCTATTTATATCGAGCTGTTCCACTAACTTCTCAAATGGATAATCTGAATTCCCATACATTTTTATATTTTTTTCTTTAACTTCATTTAAAAACTCATCAAATTGCTTATTTCCTTTAGGATAATTCCTTAATGGAAGACTATTTACAAACATCCCTACTACTGAAAATAAATCTGGTTGTTTCCTACCATCTACGGGCACGCCAATAACAATATCTTCTTGATGTGAGTATTTCGACAGTAATACATTATACGCTGCAAGAAAAAACATAAATGGTGTTACTTGTTGTGCTCTTGAAAACATTCTTATCTGCTGTGTCATCTCCTCAGTGAGAAATAAGTCAACTTTTTCACCTGTTATTTTTTTTACAGGACTCCGATTAAAATCAGTAGGTAAATTCAATACGGGAACTGAATTTAAAAACTCTTCTTTCCAAAAGTTTAATTGTGAAGACGTTTTCTTTTTCTGATCAGGTGAGTTTCTCCATTCTAAATAATCATAGTATTGCAGCATATCTTGCTTTAATTTATTTCCTTTATATAGCTGTATTCCTTCTGTAATTAGATTTTTTATTGCTGTTCCGTCAGCAATCATATGATGAATATCAAAAAGTATTAAATACTTATTCGTATTAATTTTAATCAATTTTATACGCATTAATGGCGCGCATTTTAAATCGAACTCTTGAACAAAGTCTGCAATTAAATTATCTACTTCAGCCTCTTTGATTTCACAATATTCCACATATAAATCTAACTTGTCATTAATTATTTGAAACAGATTTTGATTTTCCCATAAAAATGATGTTCTTAATGAAACATGTCTTGCTATTAATTTTTCGCACACTTGTTGAAACTTATCATAATTTATCTTTCCTTCTATAAAGATTCCATGCGGTAAATTATATAAAAGTTTGTTGTCATACAACTGACTATGCATGTAAATCTGCTTTTGAGCAAATGAAGCTTCATATTTTTTTGCTCCCTTGTTAACTGTTATTCCCTTTGGAGAAATCACATCGCCCATACTTAACTTTATTACCTTCGACATCCCAATAATTGTAGGAGCCTCAAATAGTTTATTTATAGGGATATAGAGATTAAACGATTCCTCTATCATACTATTTAATAAATTTGCCTTTAAAGAATCTCCACCTATTTCAAAAAAATTATCTGTAGGTCTTAAAATAGTTTTATCGAAAACCTTTTCCCACAATGATTGCATTTTTCTTTCAACATAATCAATAGAATCAACTTGTATATTATCTATCAATTCTAACCCATTTTGCTCTTTTTTAATTTCTTCCAATAATAAAGTGTACATACCTTCACGATAACATTGTGCCAAAAAGAGTCTTCTTACTTTCCCACTAGTCGTCTTAGGTATTTTTTTTATGGGAATAATATTTTTTACAGGTATCGCAAACGTTTCTTGTATAATTTGTTTTACTTGGTGAAGTAATGGAATAAAACTTCTTATCTTTCCTTTATACAAAATAAATAGAATTAATTCATCTGTATGTTTTTGTTCATTAAACACTCCACAAGCTACAACTTTTCCCAATTCCATAGAAGGTAGTGATTCAATCATTCTTTCAATATCATGTGGATATATGTTCTGTCCATTTATAATTATTATTTCCTTAGCTCTACCAGTAATGACGATTTCACCATTCATCATAAAACCCAAATCCCCTGTTTTTAACCAACCATCACTAGTTATTGTTTCATTTGTTGCTTCTATATTGTTATAATATCCCTGCGTTACATTATCCCCTCTAATTTGAATATTACCAATATACATATCTTCCATAACATTATTTTTATTATCACAAATTCTAACCTGACAAGAATCTACAGGAAATCCTACTGCAACAAATGGAGCCGCATCTTCACTTTCACTACCCACTTCTTTTACTTTTTTACCAAAATTCAAATTTTGACGTTGTAAATAGATTGGATTGATTTCTTTATCTATTTTTGGGCCAGAAATACCGACAGTAGCTTCCGCCATTCCATATACTGGATACATAGATGTAGTTTTTAAATCATATGGTATCATACGTTTCAAAAATTCATTAACTGTATTAATAGCGATAGGCTCAGCGCCATTTAAAATTAATCGTATACATGAAAGATTCCAATTCTCTGCATATTTTTCTTTAAAATATTTTAAGAAATAATGATACCCAAAGTTTGGTGAGCTTAATATTGTAGTTCTATATTCATTTGCCTTCTTTAACCATAAAATCGGGTTGCGAATAAACAGCCATGGATTCATATTCACTTGGTTAATCCCCTTAAATATAGGCATAAGATGGCAACAAATTAATCCCATATCATGGGTCAAAGGCATCCAACTTAACATTGAATCCAATTCACCAACTTCTATTCTTTTAACAATATCTCTAATGTTTGTAAGTAAGTTATGGTGAGTAAGAATAACTCCTTTAGGTGCCCCTGTAGAACCCGAAGAAAACTGTATAAAAGCAATATCTTGTTGCTTAGAAGAATAAATTACCCCCTCCTTTACTACATTTATTAATTCTTCTATAAAGATAACCTTTTCACCAATCATCTTTTCTTCATTTTTTATATCGGAATTTCGTAAAAATAAACTTAACTTTTGGTGTGTTTTTTTATCGGTTACAATATAAGGATTCGAAAGGTTCCCCCATACATTTACTACCTTCATTTTATGCAAATCATTGTTCCCTACGGTAATAGGTACAGGAATCATCCCTCCTAAAATACATGCCCAAAACAAGTACATAAATTGTTCATTATCATCTATTTGAAAAATCACTTCATCCTGGGGCTTTAAACCTTTTTTTTGTAAATTATATAAAACGCCTTTTGACTTTTTGTATAAATTTTCAAACGATATAAATTTTTCTGTATTACTATTCATTATTATGGTAATACCTTTATTCTTAATCTCTCTCTTAGATTCTAGCATCTCTATTAATGTTTTCATTCGATTACCCCTAGATTATTTTTAATTGATGATAATTTTTTTCATCAATTAATGTGTTATTTATAATTTTGGTAATGTCCCCAACATGCTTATTTATAAAAAAGTGGTCATCATTAAACAAATGAAAAGAACATTGTTCAGTAGAAAATTCTCTCCATTCCTCTAATTCTTTAATATCAATTAACTGGTCTTGAATACCATTAAGAATAGTCATAGGAACTCTGACTTTTTCATTTCCATATATAAATCTATGTTCATAATTTTCAACAATTTTGAAATCTGATTTCAAAATCGGCATAAAAATCTCCATTAATTCTTCACAAGCCAACACTTCTTTAGGTGTTCCTCCCAAAAGAAGAACCTCATTTTTAAATTCCTCATCGGGTAATTTGTGCATAGAAGTTATAGATTTTTTATTAGGTGAATTTCTTCCTGAACAAAAGAGATGTACAGGAAGATTATTATCTTTCTGCTGTATAACTCTTGTTAACTCATATGTAATTAAACTTCCCATACTATGCCCAAATAAGGCATATGGTTTTTCTAGTAGCTGATTTCTAATTTTCATATATACATCATCAATTAACTCTTCAAATTCTTCATATAACGGTTCAGTGATTCTATTTCCTCTACCAGATAACTCTATTATTTTCAAATCAATCCCAGGATGCAAATACTTCTGCCATCGCATATAATAAGTTGATGATCCTCCCGCAAATGGGAAACAAAATAAATTTATTCCTCCCATCTCAACCCTCCTTTACACTTTACTTTGACTCTTTAAGATAGTTATTGTACATTGATGCGCAGGTAGCAACAAAATGCTCACTTGTAACATTGTTCATCTCATCATTTCCAATTGCCACCATATTGATTAAGTAGGTAAATAATTGACCATAAAACATAGCAGAAATCAATTTAAAATCCTTCAATGGGATTTCACCTTTACCATGTAATTTATTTAAATAGGTAACTAAGTGATCTATCAAGCGCATATTAATTTCATTAAATAACCCTTTCATTTCTTCATTTTGTCTAGCTTCAATAAGAACAGCCCAAATTTGACTAACCTTTGGTATATTAATTTCCATATAAATATTCCCTAATAAATTTAGGTCATGTTCTACATCTCCAGTTAGTTTGGTTGTTAAATCAGCTAGTATTGCAACAGGTGTAGTTTTCAAAATAATACCCTCTTTAAATAACTTCTCCTTGTTACCAAAATGTCTAAAAATAGTTACTTCACTTACTTTTGCTTTTTCTGCAATTTCACGGGTTGTCGTCGAACTATACCCTTTCTCACCAAACAAGGAAATTGCTGCTTCTAATATTCTTTCTTTTGCTGATATTTTTGTCATTTTAGTTTTTTATCCCTCCTTATTAGTATTATAAAACAATTATGTTAGTTAGTGTTTACTTACTTTCATTTTAGCACATTTTTTTCCAAAAACAAGATAAAAATGTAAAATAACTTTAGATCAATTTAATAATTACAAAAGCATAAATTTCATTTTTTGTATAATTCTTTTTAAAAAGGACCCCCCAACAAAATCAAACTTCTCTTTGCTTACATCTATGAAATTGTGCAGATAATATGCAGATATAAATTATCATAAGTACACATATGATGAAATGAACGATAGGACAAGGAGGTATCATAATGTTTGCTTATACGTTAACTACCTTAA
>Ga0209463_1000518_pt1 | contig 29406 bp, 26 predicted proteins | sample AgamicMgSfrz_FD_187169 | JGI IMG/M metagenome (GOLD analysis project Ga0209463, IMG submission 187169) | Agave microbial communities from Guanajuato, Mexico - Mg.Sf.rz (SPAdes) (version 2) | ecosystem: Host-associated > Plants > Phyllosphere > Phylloplane/Leaf | place: Guanajuato, Mexico...
TGTACCAATTGTAGTCTTTCCAACCATAAGTTGTTTGAACCTTCATTCCTGTTCCTTCTCCTCCAAAGGGTCCAGCTTGCGAATTCGGAGATAAGTATTCGGCCTTTATTGCTTCTTTAGAGGAAATTGGATCCCATAAGGCAAAATGTAAAGTACGTTTTCCATTTTCATCAAACCCACTTTGTTGTTGAAAACCAGCATATCCTCCAGCTTCACCACCTGCATTCCAGTTGTGTACAGCCCAGTACGTATAAGGTGGTGTCTGAACTGGTGACCAGTCTATACTAATAATATCTGAGGCAGGTATATTTTGGGGACTCACATAAACTGCTGGAGCAGCTGAATGTGTTGCAGCTTTAGTGTGCAAAATAGACGTTCCAAACATAGAAAACATGCTACATGCTGCGGTAATTATAATAACTTTATTAAATCTTTGCTTTGTTTTCTGACTAATCACTAATCTACATCCTTTTCTAATTTTTATTATTGAATACTAACGTAGTAGAGAAATCTATCAAAATTCAAACAACATCCAGTAATTCTTTAAAATACTGGATGTTGTTCTATCTTTACATCTGATTCTTACATATTAATTGATTGTAATTGCTTTCCATAACGATAGTGCAAATATCCAATTCGGGTCACCATTTCCTTGATGATTTTGAACAGCTTCATACACTGTCCCTTGATGTTCTACTTTATCGCCCTTTGTATATGCCTTCTTTGGATCCCATTTTTCATAAGATACATTTTGATCTTTGGTTTTTACAAGAAGAATTTCACTTTGGATTGATGTATTTCCAGCTGCATCTACAGCCTTCACTGCATATTTATATTCCTTATTAACTGTTAAGTTTTGATCAGTAAACGTCGTTCCTTGTACCGTTTGAATCAATTGTCCATCGCGTAGTACCTGATATTCTTTTACACCTACATTATCTGTAGAAGGATTCCATTTTAGCTCTACACTGTTAGAAGTAAGGTTGCTTGCATATAATCCTTGTGGCTGTGTTGGAGCTTCTGTGTCCGGTTTCGGATTAACAATTTGATTTACTTTCTTCAGACCTTCCTTTGTAACTTCGTACATGGCTTTTTTTCCAAAGCTCTCTTGTTTACTATTATCTACATTTGTGAGAGTAGCTCTATGCACACCTTCTAGATGTGTTAACTCAATATAATCTCCTACTTTGACTGAAACTTTTTGCGATTCAGCATTTTGTTGTTTATTTCCATAAATGTCTTTATTGTATACTACTTTCCCTGATGCATTTTGTACTTTAATACTCGCATATGTTTCATTAAAATAATGATGCGGTACGCCTGCTTTTAAGTCTACTTGCATTTCTTCTGTCGATTTATTGAAATTAATTTTAGCAAACTCGAAATCACTAATTCCTTTTAGTGACCATGCAAACTGGTTTCCTTCTAAAATATTATTTACATTAGGCATATCTGGTTTAATTGGATTAGAATCCGTACCCTTCCAAATCTCTGCTGTTAAAATTGGATATCCTAATGCAGATAATTTTTGAATGGTATCGTTATTTGGACGTAATCCCCACTTCTCAAAGAAGGGAATCAAATTTTGTTTGGCTACTTTTGATGCTGAAATCATAAATAATTGTTTTTTATTTTCATCAGTTTGTGGAAGTTCACTTGAAGGCATGTCCCTATACAATTGATGCAATTTAGGATAGAAATCCTCTCCATACGCTAACTGTAGTTGCCAAAGCATAACAAGTTTTACAAAAACATCACTAATTTCGTCATAATTTTTATTCGCTTGTTCTAGATATTGAAATGCCTTTGGATAAATTCCACTTTTCTCTAAGTTGGATGGTTGATTAAATGCTTTTTCTACAGAAAGGCTGTATATATTATTTTGTACTTCTGTCATATTATAAAACTTCCAAGGTGATTGTTGTCTCAAATGTCCTGCCTCATGCCAAGGACCCCATCCATCTTTTACAAATTTATTAATATCTAACACGTATTGGATTGCATCTCCTACATATGCAGTTCGATAAGAAGTTGCATACATATAATAATCGGGAGAATGATTTTCTTCTACGTAATGAATATAATGTTTATCTACTTGTTCTTCGGATAATCCAGCTACTTTGTCTTGAATTCGAGTAGCTTCATCCATCTTTTTCAATAGTTGTACAGGATCTGTATTAGAACCCAACAAATATTTCTTAACACGTGCAGGGCTGGCCGTAATTAATACACGTTCGCCTTTTAACTCCACTGCATGTGCATTAGGATACTGGTCCAGCATGTTTATTAAATCTTGTTTCGTATGCTTTCCTAGTTCAAAGAAAGGCGTAGTCGTTCCACCTGCTGTGATTGTTGTTCGAATGGTACCACCTTGTTGTTTATTATAAAAATAAATCATCCCCCCATTTGGAGATTGGATTGTGTTTATACCAGGTTTTAATGTGAATGATTTTATCTTAGAATCTTCTCTCCAAGAAGCATCATACGAATACGTTCCAATATATACCTGAATATCTTGATTACCTTCTACATTAATCGTTATTTGTTCATTTGGCTTTGCATATAAACCAGTTGGTTCATATGGACTAAATGCCATATTTTTTCTTTCCTGTTGTTTCAGTACCTCAACATCCCCTTTTCCTGGAACCGTAAATGCTCTATTTTCTGATTTAACTGACTTTTCATTTTGCAGTGATGTCGATAAATTTTTTTGCTGCTCCTTTTGCTCCGCAAAGACATCTGATGAAGAAATCATTCCAGTCGCAAGCATAGTTACTGTAGCAGTGGCCGCAAGTATTTTTCTAGTTTTATGTTTTGAATTATTCCCCATATTATCTCCCTCATTTTTCCTTAGTACTCTTAAGTTTTTTTGTTTTCTTCTCCATGTTTTTACAATCTAAGCTATTCATACTATTTAATTTGTGTCTATTACTCTATATTTTTTCATAAATATCTCCTTTTCTTTATGTATTATTGTATATAAATGTTATTTGATGACACATTAAATAACAAATTTACGATAAACTCATCGATAACAGCCTATTATGTTTTGATACTGTATTCTAAACTTCCATCCAATTAGAGAAATATATCCAATTAGGGAAATAAGTAAATAAATTACAACATTTAAAGGTTGAGATCTCACGAAAAATTCATAAAACTTTTTTACTTTAAAAGTTTAAACAATTGTGACCACATTTGTTTGAACCTCTATAATTTTTTTCTAAGCTATTCTCTAAAAATCTTATTTTTCGTTGTAAATAAACCTGATTGGTACTCTTTATGCAAAAGAAAAGATGGAATCTTTAATTCAATTCCACCTTTTTTCAAAATAAAAAGCATCTAATTCTATTTGAATTAGATGCTTACATTTAGTCCTTAAGCCTAATATTCTAAACTATTTACGCGTTTGTAAATCTTTTTTATTACATCCCAGAGTGAATTATCTTGACGCATCGGTTTACCCTCTTCATCCCATTTTATTTTTTCTGTTCCCAATTCATAATTCCTCCCTGTCCATGTGTCTTCACGGAATGCATAGAATGATTTATGCCATCCTTTTTGGTTAAAGATAGAAATAATATCTTGCATGTATTGGGTAGCACCTGGAACAGTACGGTTAATTCCAAACTCCTCTGCAATAATTCGATTAGATGGTACATGATTTTTCTTAGACCATTATTGAATTGGCTTCAAAAACTTCTCTAATCCCTGCTTATTCCACATTACAGGTTTCTCTAAGTCTCCTACTTTTACTAATCCTGGATATTGATATTCTTTATTTTTCTTTTCACCTTGACTCATTAATTCATATGGTTCATACATATGAAATGCGTAAAGCGTTTTTTTATCCTTTACTGGCTTTAAGTATTTAAAGGCCCATGGAGTAGCATATAAACCTGAATCTAAAATAACCGGTGTTTCTTGGTCTACTTCACGAATGGAATTGATTACCTTTTGATAAAATCTGTTTAAATCCGCTGTCGTTCCCTCCACTTTTGCATACCATTTCTCGTAATCTTCCGTCCAAAAATCATTATATCTATTATTTTTAGCTGTTTCTGGATGTGGTTCATTTATAATATTATAACCAACCACCGCGGGGTGATCTTTTAGTTCCAAAGCGAGGTCCTTCCAAAATTGACTTGCTTGATCTTGATACTTCTTTTCTTCCTGTACTTTCTAATATAGATAAAAACATTTATATCCTAGAAACCTCAAAAACATTAGGCTGTTACTTCTCTCTGTCGTTCAACATATTTCTACTACATATAATTAAATATTTTTTCAAAAACCACTTCATCAAAGAACATAGGTTCGTGTATAATAATAACAAGAACGAATGTTCTCGTTGTTATTAGGAGGAGTTATAGTGTATGACTATTCAATTTTACCGAATAGAATCATTTTATGTGTTGATCTTCGTAGCTTTTATGCTTCTGTTAGTTGCATCAAAATGGGATTAGACCCACTTCATACAAAATTAGCTGTAGTCGGTGATGTGAATAGGAATGGGTCCATTGTTTTAGCCGCAACTCCACCTTTAAAAGCAATGGGAGTAAAGAAGTTGACAAGGCTATACGAGATTCCTAGGCAAAAAGATATCCTTATTGTGAATCCAATTATGGGAACCTATATTAAGTGCTCCAATTACATAACGAAGTTAGCTCTACAATATGTTCCTATTGAAGACTTTCATCAATACAGCATCGATGAATTTTTTATGGATATTACCGATAGCATCCATCTATTTGCCCGAAATCCAAATGAATTTGCATTACAGTTTAAACGTGAAATATATGAACACACACGAATTGAATGCACAATCGGGATTGCACCTAACCTATTGATGAGTAAGGTAGCTTTAGATATTGAAGCAAAGAAAAATAAAGACGGAGTCGCTTATTGGACATACGAAGATATACCTACAAAATTATGGAGCATACGACCGCTTAGTAAGTTTTGGGGAATTTCGCATAAAACAGAAACAAAATTAAATCAAAAAGGAATACATTCAATTGGTGATTTAGCTAATTATCCTCTTAAATATTTAAAACAAAGCTTCGGCGTGATTGGCGAAGAATTACACTTACATAGTAATGGGATTGATTTTAGTCGAATTTCAGAGAAATATGTTCCGGTTACAACTTCTATAGGAAAAAGCCAAATTTTAATGCGTGATTATACAATAGAAGAATTTCCGATTATCCTACTGGAACATACCGAAGAAGTTTGCTATCGATTAAGACAACAAAACAAACTTGCTCAAACCGTTCAATTTTCAATTGGATATAGTAAAAGTTATTCGGGTGGCTTTAGCAAAACACATACCTTAAGCCGTCCCACCAACTTAACCATGGACATTTATCAAGTTTGTCTATATTTTCTACATCAACAATATACTGGAGAACCAATTAGAAGTATTACTATTTCTCTAACAAAACTAATTGGTGAAGGAGAAGAACAAATTTCCCTTTTTGATAACATCATACAACGAGAAAAAGAAATAAAGCTAACGAAAGTAATGGATGAAATACGCACAAAGTTTGGAAAAAACAGCATATTAAGAGGAATTTCCTATACAAATAATGCAACAGCAAGATACAGAAACACACTGCTAGGGGGACACAAAGCATGAACAACGCTAATATGCCAAAAGGCAGAGGAATGGTCAAATGGACGCCGTTTGCAGCAATGCCAGAACAATTCGTCGGAATACGTGAAATGATCAAAGAGAAATCTAAAGTATCGCGTCCCACTTTAACCTCTGAAGAGAAAGAACTGATTGAGAACATGTTACTATGTTCGTTGCTATCTGAAGAAGAGATATTAATTACATATTATGAAGATGGTTATTTACTCACCAACTATATGACCGTTATCGATATAGATTCATTACATAGATCTATCATATGTAATGATGCTTTCTATAATAAGATGACAATACAATTTCCGAATATAATAGACGTAAAATAGATTTAGGTGATTATCTTTGGAGTATTATAAAGGAGAATATAAAATGCAAGGGAATCAGATAAGAAAGAATACAGCGAGAAGAATTACTCATAATGATATAAATAACTATCCCTATTTAAAATATACCTATGATTATCAATGAGAAAAATGGAATAACTTACGAGGTTTTAAGCGCTGGTTTTCATAATAATGATGCAGTAGCGATGATAACGACAGATGGTTTCGCTACAACTAGGGTAAATACACCGATCGTAACAGTAAAAAACAATGATGGTAGTATCCAAGCATTCCGCTTACCTTTAGAATTGGAATACTGGGTACTTTCATGTATGTGTGCTGCTTCAACAGGGAGAAATCCGTTCCCATGTAAAGTCGCTTTTGGAATCATTGATACTAAATTTCATGTAGAATTCACATGAAAAAGGAGCAAATTAAATTGCTCCTTTTATCGTTATAAGATTTTTAACTTCTATCCTTAAACATACTATCTAGGATTCTATCCTAGAATTTGAACTTATATCTTAAATCCACCAATTAATTCTTGAAGTTCTTCGGCCATCTGTGCTAATTGTATTGCTGAAGAATTTATCTCTTCCATAGAAGCATGTTGCTCCTCAGATGAACCGGCTATCGTTTGCATACTTGAAGAATTCTCTTTCACAGCCATAGATATTTGATTAATTGATGTATCGACTTCCATTACATCACTTGTCATTTTATTTGATAATTCCACCATACCATGTACTTTTGACACGATATCATTTGCAGATTTTGAGATTTCATAAAAACTTTGTTTTGTATCATTCGCAACCTGAATCCCTGACTGCACTTCAACTCCTACTTCATTCATAGCTTTTACAGTCTCATGTACATCTGCTTGTATTTCATTAATTAAACTTCCAATTTCCATTGAAGATTCGGATGATTGCTCCGCTAACTTCCTGACCTCATCGGCAACAATTGCAAAGCCACGACCCTGTTCTCCTGCCCTTGCCGCTTCAATCGCTGCATTCAATGCTAATAAATTTGTTTGTGCTGCAATATTTTGAATTACTTCTAATATACTTCCGATTTGCTGCGATTTCTTATCTAATAATTTGATTACAGTATCAGATTGAGAAACAGAATGATGGATTGACTGCATTTGCGTTACAGTTTGTTCTACTAATTGTTCACCCTCATTGGCTTTTTGTTTTGTGTATAAGGATGAAGCCGATACTTCAGAAGCATTATCAGCTACGCATTGAATATTTCGTGTTACCTCACCAATTAATTTCGCTCCAGATGCAACTTCATTATTTTGAACTTCTGCACTATTCGATATTTCTTCCATTTCTTTTGTAATTTGTTCTGTCGCAACGCTTGCTTGCTCTACGCTAGCAGTTAGTTCCTCAGACGAAGCAGCCACATGTCCTGCAGATGTGTTAATTTGAGAAATTATATTACGTAACGATTTTGCCATTGTGTTGAAACTACCACCTAACTGACCAAGTTCATCCTTTGAACGAATATCTATTTTCTCAGTTAAATCTCCCTGACTAATTCTTTGAGCTGAAATAACTAATCGTTTTAGTGGATTAATAATAGATTTAAGAATGAAGAAAATTACAATTCCACCTAACAATAATGAAGCCCCTATTATAGTGAGAGTTTTATAAAAAATAGGATTGGTAGCCTCTTCAATTTCTTTCGTAGGCATTATACCAGCTATTTTCCAACCTGTTTTTTTGTTTGTCTTAAAGCTTATGTTTCGATCCTCTCCATTAAGGCTATAAGTAATTACTCCATCTTCTTTCTTATATAGATCATCTGCTAATGATTTCTCTAATTTCTCACCTGGCTTACGTGTAGGATGAACAACTATAGTCTTATCTTGACTTACTATAGATACAAAGCCTTGTTTTCCTATTTTTATCATTTTAGAAGTTTTTACGATATCATCAATATTTAAGTCCACACCAATGACACCACTTTTATCAGCATTTTGCTTTGCAATTGCTATTACCATATTTCCTGTAGACTTTGATTTATAAGGAGACGAAACAATAATTTCTCCATTGGCTTTTACTGCATCCTTATACCAACTACTTTCTAACGGATTAAATCCTTCTGGTATTTTTCCAACAGGTGCTTGAATAAATTGATTATTACTGGATGTAGTATAAATTGTTTCTATCTCTGGATGTAACTGTATATATTGTTCAAATTTACTTTGTACATTTTGCAATTGGTCAGCATTATAATCACCTTGTTTAAGTATCTTTGCAAAATAAGTTACATCTACATGTTTATTTTCTAATTCATCATCAACTATCTTATTTAAAATACTCACATTATCTTTCGCAGCTTGTAGAATTGTATCATTAAGATCAGTTTTCGACTCATTATAAGATGTTATTCCCACAATAAGACTTGGTATAATTAATATTGCAATAAATGCCATAGACAACTTCGTTTTAAGCTTCATTTGTTCCAATCTTTCTTTTATTTTAAACACTCTCTACTTCTCCCTTTCATTCTAACAACTGATATAGTTTATTTAATCGTTTGCTCCTTTATTTTTTCTACATTCATTTATGGTATCATTCGATATGAAATCACCGTTATATCCTTTTACATGCATCTTCTTATATAACAATTTAATTTTTACAAGCGGAGTTTATCTATCCACCTTTCGAATATGTTATTTTTTTATAGTAAGCAATGTTAAGACTACAAATTATTCTAAATTACCTAGATGAAACATGGAATTCATTTAAATGATGATTTTTGACTTTAATTGGATCAAAATTTTAATCTAGAACGATTCAAATTTGATGAAATCCTTACCATAATAAACCTTCTAAAACTTAACTAAGTGAATTTATTCTTTGGATAATTATACTTAACAGGCTTTTAACCACTCTAACCGCTTCACTTCATTTACTACAGCTACTTTTGTATTATTGGATACCAAACCATAAATTCTAAATAGGAGAATAAAATAAATTGGAGGACTTCATTGTAACACGCATGCATAAGTTTTAAATATTAAAATTAAAAAATATATTTTTCATTATATTATCTTCATGAATTACTAATAATAGATTGCGAGCTTTTTTGGGCTAGCATCTAAATCAGGGTATTACTAAGATTCAAATGAATAACAGCACCAATCCATATGTATTTTGCGAAATAAACTGTTTTGAACTACCTCACTGCTGAATTACACTTGGATGAACCTTTATAGATTTTGCACGTCTCATCGCTCTATCATTTCCATCTAAATATCTTCTTACTACCATTACTTTTTCCTCTCGTGAAAATTTAACCATAAAAAAGTACACCCCAATTGTTGTTCGTATCTAACATTTGAGGTGTACATCAATTAAGGACAACTTGAATATCATTTATATGGACAATTAATTAGTACCTTTCTTTATTCCTCCACCATGTTTCAAATGCGCCAATTACTCTCAGCAAGACGGAACGAGAATTAAGCGAATATAAAGCGATTTATATCATAAAAGATTATTTTTCACTTCTTTATCAATCTTTACAAAAGACACCCAAGAATTAACAAAGATATTGTTTCGTCTGTTTAATCTCTTACAGAAAAACGGACGAAAATCCCATAGGTATAAGAAGAAAACATTCATTGATATCTTAGGCATCGTATATAATTTTTCTATGTCCCACAATTAGGTAGTGTAATCCAAAAAAATAAAGCCCGATAGGGTTTATTTAGTATGCAAATTTTTAAAGAACTTACACTGGATCTTTAGAAAAAAGAAAAAATCTTACATGAAATTAAACTTGTATAATGTTAGCTTGATGGGCATAGAGCACCACCCACATTTTAATTATTTTATGGACCAAGCAATTCTCAAAAAATGATAGCACAATTTTAATTATGATTTTGATTTTAATAATGCGTTCTGAGACACTACTCTTCTTCTAAAATAGCGTAATAATATTCATCCCACCATTCATTTCCATGGGGTATACACTTCTTGAAATAGCCTTCTCTCCTCATTCCAATTTTCTCCATCACTCGATATGATGGGATATTTTCTGGCTGACATGTAGCTATAATTCTATGTAATTTCATTTCCTTAAACCCATATTTCAATGTAGCTTGTGCTGCTTCAGAAGCATATCCTTTGTTGAAATATTTAGGATTGAATACCCAACCAATTTCATAAGTATGCTCGCCAAAATATTTATGAAAAACAATATGACCAATCAGAATATTTTCATCTATCAGTATCACAGGAAAGTTCTCAGCATTTTCACCCATATTTTTATTTACAAGGTTTCTTGTATCTTCTTCAGTAAAAACCCCTTCAGGTATGTATTTCATAACATTGCTATCTGATGTATACTCATGAACAGCTTCCCAATCCTTGAATTCAAATTTCCGTATTAGTAATCTTTCTGCTTCTATAAACATTTACTTTTCTCCCCTCAAAAAATCGTTACTTTATTTCAGATTCACATTTAATCTTTAAAAAAAGAACTTGCAGGAATCTCTACAAGTTTTTTTATATCAGGTGAATATATGGGACAAACAAACTATCTTACCGATTCATCATAGAAACTACAGGGGTAGTACTTTGACAACTATATTATATAACAAATATTAACATCCGCAGATTTTATTTTTGAAAATTATGTTAATTAAGAATGAAAGTATCCTTTTCCTTAACTATCCTAACTTCTATTCACTTAAATAAACTACTCAGTTTGATTTTTTAAAACTTCTTGAAAATGCGTAACAACAATTACACAATTAACTTCTTTATGCGCGAGTTCCTGGAACACTCAATAATTTTACTTGCTGTTGGTTCATCAGCAATAAATAAAACAACATAGCAAGATAGTGCCCTAGCAATTACTACACGTTGTCGGTGTTTGCCACTTAATTGAATTAAATTAAATGAACGTTGCTGAGTATAAAGAATATGTTTACTTTTACTCTAAAAATTCTCTTCTTTAACAAGGTTTTTTGATAAAAATACACAAAAACCCAAAATCATGGGACTTTTATTAAGTGAACTGCTCTATTTGAATTTTAGTTACATAAATTTGAAACTTTCGTGCATACTATGTTTACTCCTTAAATTCATAGATGTAATGTTCTTATGGCAGTTAGCTTTTGCTAACTGCTTTTTATTATTAAGTATGTTCCAAAATGATGAATTCCTAACTATTAGGTTAGCTCTTGCTATCTACAAAAGGAGTTTGATGTTTTACTTAAATACCCTAAAGATACTCTACTCATATATTTTCCAATAAAAAAGGAGAGATATATAATCTCCCCTTCTAATCCATAAACTATATCATTAGCGAGTGAATCCTCCACCAAGTTGTTGTTCAGCCATTGCCACTAGACGTTTTTTGATTTCACCACCAACAGATCGGTTTGAACGAGCTGTTGCGTCTGCACCAAGTTGTACACCAAACTCTTGTGCGATTTCATATTTCATTTGATTGATTGCACTTTCAGCACCACGAACTAATAATTCGTTACGGCTTCCACTATTATTGTTTGCCATCATTACGTATACTCGTTAATTTTCATGTCTATACTGTTTAGAGAAGGTATTCCATGCCATTCGGATTGACCTCCAGCACATGATAAGTTTATAGCCGTTCCTATAATTAGGAACGGTCTTATTTCATTCAACTATCCTTTTTTATTACAGTAACTGTTTTTTTTGATAAGCATTACTACACAGTTTCTTCTGTTCAAGATACATTTTCACTAAAATCATTCAAATTCTCTTCACTATTTAATACATATGTTTCATATAATAGTCTTTAATATTCATTCATACGATTAAACCATAGTCTTTTATTTTTATAACTTTTACACTTAATTCTAATACGCCCTTATTTGCATGATTAGAATGTGCAGCTTCATGCTGTCCAAAATGGCTTGTATTCCGCTCCATCTAAATAAATTAAAAGTTATAGCATGTATTTTTAGCTAGGGGTAACGATAACATTTCAGAAACCTCATGCTACGCAAATTTGGATAAGAAAAGTGTCTCTGTTACACCCTGTACCAGAGACAAACTATTTACTTTTTCTTGATAACCAAACTTTTCACAAAGAAAGAATTTAAACAATTTATAGAACTAATACTTGAGAAAAAATAGAAGCAGCCTATCGTGACAGACTCCTCCTGAAATACAACCCTTGTATACATATAGGAAATGAATTTATTTTACCAATAATGAATATTCACCATTTTTATCATCGAATTTATAAACATTCAAATAATATTTGCCTGGTTTCGCTTCGAATTTCCCCTTTATAGTATTTCCTTCATCTTCACCACAAGCTACGTAATTTTGCATGTCTGATTCATGATAAAGTACCCATGTCATCCCAATATTTTGTTCATTTACCACAGAAATATCTACTTCTTTTGGATCTGTAACATCAAACGTATAAACATCTGTTTGATCAGGAGTAACCAGATTTCCTTTTACAAGCGTATTAAACAGGAGTACCTTCTCCTCTTCATGGGATTCACCTGTTTGCGGATCTTGTTTTACAGTAACTTTTGTTTGTTCTTTGCTTTCTTTTCCTCTACGATCTTTCACAGTTAGTTCCACAGTGTATGTTCCTTTTTCTTCATATACATGGGTAGGATTTGCTTCTATACTTGTTGTACCATCTCCAAAGTTCCATAGATAAGAAATAACTTTTCCATTTTCACTTTTTGTACCATCGCTATGAAATTGAATCTCTTCATTTACTATCCCGCTGTATGGTCCATTCATATTTACTATAGTAGTTGTTTTTTTCTTTTCCTCTGTTGCAACACCATGAAAAACAATATCATATTCAAACTGGTTAGCTGCATTCACACGATAGTTTACAAAATAGGCTGTAACTGTTTTATAACCACTCCAACCTCTTTGGGATAACTGCTCCAAAGTTCGATTTACTTGTTTACTCATCGTTTTCCAATCTTCAGACTCACCTTTTGATGTACCACCTGTGTACTTGCCTTCCACGGTAAATGTATTAAAGAATTGCGACTCATATTTTGTAATTTTTGCATCTTTTATATTTGATACATCCACAATTTCGTTTTTCACTTCAGCTAACGGCTTTGGTGCGTGTTGAATTAAATAATCATTTGTTACTTGCGGTACATTATATTTATCTTGATTATCAATCAACTGCTGCATATACGCTTGATATTCTGCATTCAATTTTGTATTATTGCTCAATGATTCACGATATGAGTCATAATTTTTCACATCGTTTGCACGGATTAAATCTTGAAGCTTATCAAATGTTTCAAATTGATGATTATACAAATATGACTGTAGTGCAAAGGAATACTTATAAAAGTCCCATGATCCATATTTTGAGAACAAAGTTTGCTTTGCTGTATAACGGCTTGCTGGATCAGATGATAAGCCACTTATCATACTTTTACGCGGAACAACATTATTTGTACGTGTAGATCCTGCAAAAAATTCTGCATTCCCTTCTTGGAACCAAGTTAATCGTTCATTTTGATACATTTCTCCGCTTCCAAATAAACCAGGAACCTCATACCTTCCTTGTAAATAATGAGTGAATTCATGACGGAATAACTCTTCTAAACTATAAATACTCTGCTTTGGCGTACGCTCATATGTAAAGAAGGTCCCCTTCTCTTCAATATAAATTCCACCGTTGTTTGTTTCATATCCATATAATTGTCTATTTAATTGATATTCATCTGGATTATTATAAATTACTATTGTTAGTACATCATCAGCGTTACCCGGTTCTAGTGCTTTATCATTACCAATTACACGGTGATATTGCGCTTTTACTTCTTTGGCTGCCCAATATAATCTCTTAATTTTTTCTTCTGTTACTTTATCTCCCGTCTTGAAGACAATTGATCCGTCATCAAATGTATATGTTTTAGGTAAGTATTGTCGTTTCCCTTCTTCACGTATTTTCTGTAGATCTACTGCATTTCCACTATAATCTTTTCCACCATAGTTTGTTTTAATTTGTTCTACTGCTACAAAATAAGGTCCACTTAGACGAGGATACAAGCTCATTGCTTGTGTAATAACTTCCAATCCTTTGTATGGATTACTATGAAATTTCCCTAAACGACCTGCATAATAAATGCCATTATTAATTAGCCAACTATTTTCATTTGTTATATTCCCCACGAGAGCAATTCTATTAACCTCATTTATAAAGTTATCAATCTTTCCATACCACATTGTTTCATTAGGTTGCTTATTCGTATCTTGCAAATAAGACTGTATATCATAATCAATTCCTTTTACAATTTCATATACAGCTTGTCCTTTCGCATAATCGCTTACATACGTAGTAAGATTATCATTATATTGTTTTAAAACATTTACCGCATACTGTACTGTTTCAGTATCACTAGAGGCATTACCAATTAATTTTCCATACGCAGCTACTACTCTATCTTGCTCAGCTGTACCTAATGTAAAGTTTGGATTTTTCGCAATCGCTTTCAATGCTGGTAAACATTTTTCATGGAAGCTTCTCTCTTTTAAGTAACTTAATTCATTATTATAATATCCCACATAAAAAGCAGAACGTAATACTTCAACAAATGTTTCAATGCCCTTTGAGTTTTCTTTCGTAAACGTCCTTCCTCTTTGTCCTAATTCATTAATGATAACGTTCATGCGTTCTTTATTCTGATAAAATGCTTTCGTATCTTGATTGAATTGAAATAAATCCGTAATTTGATTCCAAGAAATTTTTGATAATGTATCAATGAGTTCGCTATTAGGCATTTTATTCAGTTCTGCCAGAGTGTAGCTTTGCTTTAATTGAATTTCATCACGTTCCATAACCAGAGTAGGACGTTGTGAAAAATCTCCTACTTTTAAACGCTCTTCAAAAATCAAAGTTTCGTCCGCTTTTGTAGCATGTACAATTTCATCTTTTGAAGTTTCTGTCCCCATTGGTTTCATCTGTAAGATATTATAGGGTGCTTTTTCTTCTGCTGATACGTGTGTCTGAATACTTCCAAATGATAATGCCATCGTACTAATCCCAATCATCATTTGAGTAAATTTTAAGTTCTTGTTCATTACATTTCCTCCATTTATATATTCCATCCAAAAATATAACACTTTATCTTAATAAATCATTATAATATGTATTATTTCATATTTTATTACATGAATCTCCTTATAAACTGATATTAAATAAAACAATATAGAATTTCTTTCTTTTTTCATCCTTACTCATGAATTGAGTATATCTTTTGTTTAAAATTTACGGGTTCATCGTAAAAAACCAAACTCTCTGGCAAGATTTCGTAAGATATTTGGCGATAAAAAGCTTTGAATTTCTTGAGCAAATAGTTGCAATTCATTGGATACAGAAATAGACATACAAAAACGTCATCCTTTCTTATAATTTCACAAAAATACTCGTCAAATTGTAAAATAAAAAGGGCTATCTCAGTCCTTTTTGTTTTACAAATCCTCTTATCATATTCGGTATATCCCTCATAATAGTAACTAATATTAATACCTTTCATGAATATTTCATGACTATTTATTTCATCTACGAATGCATTTTGGAGTAAATACATAATTTCAATATCTTTAATTGGGCTGCGTTTCATTGACAGTAAATAATCTTCTTTATCAATTTTATTGCAGTCGACCACCTGATGAAGTTCATTTTTAAAGATTAAATCTAGCCATATTCTAGTCGCTCTACAGTTTCCTTCTCTAAAGGGTGGGCTATATTCATTTCAACTTAAAGAGAGTTTATGTTTTGACACAAGCTCTTTTTTATTGCTTTTCAAATATATTAAACAAGGTGAGTCTTTTTCAATTACAGCAATATAGAAAAAAAGTCTGGTTCTGATGTAAAAACTTCAAAATAACCCCAATTTATCTATAAAACTCGGACATACCAATGAAGAAGCATTCAAACGAATCCGGGCTGTTTAAATTTGATTATAAAACTATTTTTCTCTAGCAAAATAAAGCAAGGCTATGGTCGGAAAAGCGATTCCTATCCATAATGTTAGATTCCATCCTCCTAAGGCATATGCCCATCCTCCAATAAAGGATCCAACAGCACCTCCTAAAAAGAAAATAGCCATAAATAGCCCGTTTAATCGACTACGAATTTCTGGATTCAACGAGAAAATTAAACGTTGGCTAAGTACAAGGTTTGCAGATACCCCCATGTCTAACAGAATTGCAGCAATTACTAAAACAGCTATTCCACAGGGTGAGCTACTTTGAATAAAAAGTGGGAGTATTAAAGAAATAATAACAACAGTGAGAGCTATCCCAGTGGCGGGTCGTGTCCAGCCAAGATCAGCTAGACGACCACCTATTGGAGCGGCTATTGCACCTGTAATTCCGACAAGTGCATATAATGCTATGGCAGTCTGAGAAAAATGAAAAGCAGGACTAGATAATAATAACGGAATAGTGGTCCAGAATAAGCTGAAAGCCCCAAATACACAAGCATGATAAATGGCGCGACGGCGTAAAATTGGAGTAGTTCGTAGCAGTTGCCACATTGAATTAAGTAAGGCTATATAATTTGTTTTTGCCTTTGGTTTCCTGGTAGGGAGTACTTTCGATAATACAAATGCCAAAACAATAATTACAGTAGCAGATAAAGCAAATATTGCATTCCATCCCCACATATCGGCTACTAGACTAGATATCGGTCGCGCAAGCATAATACCTAACAACAGACCACTCATGACATTGCCAACTACGCGACCACGTGCATTCTCCGATGAAAGATATGATACAAGAGGTACGAGCACTTGCGCTGCGACTGACCCCAGTCCGATAAAGAATGAAGTAATTAACAACAAGATTGCGCTTTTTACCAAAACCATGGCGATGAGTGCAAATGCACTTAAAAATAACAACATAAGTATCAATTTTTTATTCTCAACAATATCCCCCAAAGGTACAAGAAATAGTAAGCCAATAACATATCCAATTTGAGTTAGCGTTACAATTAATCCAGCGCTACTATTAGAAAGCCCAATTTCATTACTAATTACCCCAATTAAAGGCTGTGCATAATAAAGATTAGCCACAATAATACCGCATGCAGTTGCTAAAAGAATGATTAAACCTGATGAAATATCCTTATTAATTGCTTTATTTTTAAAATTAGACATAACTATTTCCTCCCATACTTTTATTTCAAAATTACTAAATCGCCTTGGCAAGAACTACTGGGATGCCATTTTTTATTGTAATAAATTAAGTCTGAACTACTTTCCATTCTGCTTTTAAAAGGTCCAAGTTTATCTCTTTTTTACCCCCCTTTTCTAAATGTTTTTTAGCAATTTAATTTGTGATTTTTGGAACCTAAATATATCCATACCATTACAAGATGTTAGTTAATTAATAAACTAAACGTTCAGTTCATTAATTAAATAAAATATATACTAAACGTTCAGTTTTGTAAATAGGCTATTTTGTTTTTTGTTCATATTAAGTATACTAAACGTATAGTTTATGTTTTTGAAAGGAATGATTAATGTGCAAGGTAAAAGAGGTCGACCACGTAATATCGAAACCCAAAAGGCCATCCTTTCTGCGTCCTATGAGTTATTATTGGAAAGTGGCTTTAAAACAGTCACAGTCGATAAAATTGCAGACCGTGCTAAAGTCAGCAAAGCTACGATTTATAAATGGTGGCCAAATAAGGCTGCTGTGGTAATGGATGGTTTTCTTTCTGCTGCTGCCAGATTGCCTGTACCTGACACAGGTTCAGCGTTGAATGATATTTTAACTCACGCCACAAGTTTAGCCAGTTTTTTAATCAGTCGAGAAGGAAGCATTATCAATGAGTTAGTTGGCGAAGGGCAATTTGATTCGAAACTAGCAGAGGAATATCGTGCTCGATACTTCCAGCCACGTCGACAGCAAGCAAAGCAACTTCTGGAGAAGGGAATGAAAAGAGGAGAATTAAAAGAAAACCTCGATGTTGAATTAAGCATCGATCTCATTTACGGACCAATTTTTTATCGTTTGCTAGTAACCGGTGAAAAGTTGGATGATTCCTATGTACATGACTTGGTTATAAACGCATTCGAAGGGATACGTTTGAAGTAATTAACATATAAACAAAGTTTTAGATTTCCACTGTTTCCTATAATAATGTAACTTGCATTAACTTGAGAAATAAAGTATCTAATTTTTTAAAACTGTTGTATATGGGATTGTCCCCCGTATGCATCAGTTTTAAAACAGGCTTAATCTACAAGCTATTAACGCTTCTTTTTGATTTTTGGCAGGTTGTAATGTTTATTAGTTATTGATTTTTCATTTGAAAATAGATTAAAACCACATAAGAACCCTGAATTTGTATTGTATACAGTTTACCTATTCTAATTAGTTTTCATAAAATATCTTCTGTTTACACAAGAACGGATAGGTTTTAATCTCTTCTGAATCTAAGTTTTCATCAAATAAATGAATGGCTGTAATTTGTCTACAATCGTAGATATGATAATAATATGTACCAGACACCATGCACATTGTGCTTGTATAGATAGTATTGTCTAATATACCTTCTTCCGTGATTACTCCACCCTTAGGAACTTCGCAATTTGATAAGATATGAACAACGGCTGATATTCCCTCTTCTTTTAAATCGTGACATATTTTAGATGTTGATGTCATTGGATTAAAGTAATAATTACTTAAAAAATTAATAAATAAAAACCCTCCACAACAAGGAGGGTTTAGTATTCTATATAAGTAAATTTTTAAATGGTAGACTTAATATTTTATTGTATTGGTCCTAATAATCCCATAATTTCTTCAGCTTTTTGGTTTTCGATGCTATAGTAAATTTCTAACCCCTGACGATTTCCTCTTAGAACCTTCCCTCTCATTTTAGATAAGTGTTGGGAAACTGTTGATTGTGGGATTTTTAAAATTTCGGTCATTTGGGTTACGTTTAGTGTTTTATGTTTTGAAAGCTCATTAATCAGTTTTAAACGCATTGGATGTGCCATAAGTTTTAAAAGCTCTACATCCTCTTCTAAAATCGTGTTCTCTACATGCTGATTCGCAAATCTCGTCATAGTATCCGCTCTCCCTTATTTGTTTTCTTCTAACGTAACACAACTTCCGTATTACATAATATTATTATATTTGAATGTTTGTTGCTAAAAAATGATAATTAAAGTATACAACTATAGTTTGTGCTAGTAGTGGAGTTAATGTGTGGTTTGTATGAAGTTTCCATTTACTATTAATCTAGTCTGTTTAAGCTAGTATAAAAGTTATGCATATAATTAAAAAGACAAACTCTCCAAGATGAGGAGTTTGTCCAAAAACATGATCTCTTTAGTTCAACAATATAGAATTCAGTTCCGATAAGAATTTTTATTTTTCCATATCCCACGTTTTTTGCATCAGTACTAACAATAGTGAATTAGAATAATGACTTAATACTTGCTAGAACAGTAAGTATCCCTATAATAATTACAAATACATTGCTCATTTTCCCTCTGTATTTTGCTAGTACTGGTACTTTACGAATCGCATACATCGGTAATAGACATAAGATAGCAGCGACTAACGGACCGCTAAGGGCATCAATGATTCCAAGAATACTTGGATTTGTATAAGCAACATACCAGCATGTTAGTACAACAAAAGTAAGAATCATTGTCTTAACTGTTTTTTCTCCTATATCTTTCCCACGTTTTTTACCGGACTTGATAATCATGTCACGCATTACCTCATACGCTCCTATATAATGGCCAAGGAAAGACTTTGTAATAGCCACAAACGCAATAATAGGAGCCGCAATAGTGATTACTGGCGAATTAAGCTCATTAGCAAGATATGATAGAATTGACAAATTCTGTTCTTTCGCCACCTTAAGATCATCTGGAGTCAAACTTAAAGTACTGCTCCAAACAAAGAACATAACAACAGCGAATGTCATAATATAACAAACTTTTTGTATTTGAGCACACTTGGCATCAGTAGCATCTATTCCATACGTAGCTCTCTGTTTCATAACGAATGACGAAATCATAGGTGAATGATTAAACGAGAATACGATGATTGGTAGTATCATCCAAATCGTTCCGAAATACCCTGTTCCAGTTGAAGCAGTAGAAACACTTGAAAAACTTAGCATTGAAGTATTCCATTGTGGAATTAAAGATATTGCAATAAAAAGTAGAGAAACAATGAAAGGATATACTAGCATGCTCATTATCTTTACAGTAATATCCTGACCAAAATTTAGTATAGTGATAAGACCGAGTACTAATACAAGTGATAAAATAGCCCTTGGAGGCTCCGGCATGTGCAATTGGTGTACAATAAAACTACTTGCAGTATTTGTAAGTGCAACCGAATACATCAGCACGATCGTATAAATTGAGACGAAATATACGATGTTAAAAATGATACTTGCTTTATTTCCGAAATATTCTCTTATTGTACCTGTAATCCCCTCGTCGGCAGAATTTGAAGCGTATATCATTTTAGCAAGCGCCCTATGTGAGTAATACATAACAGGATATGCCAGTATGGTAATTAACAGCAACGATAATAAACCACCTGAACCTGCATTAATAGGTAAGAAGAGTACTCCTGCTCCAATTGCTGTTCCAAATAGACTCAATGCCCAGGTAGTATCTTGTTTATGCCACTTTTTAGGGTCTAGATATTTCTTATTTTTTCCTGTAGTATTATCAGCTTGAAATTCTATGTTTTTTGCAGTATTCCCATTCATATAATAATTCCTCCTTGTTTCCTATTCTTACGTCTTTATTTAAGGTATAGGAATATAGACCGTTCTTTAAAAATGAATTTTTTATAAAGTGCGCCACATCGTATATCCTTCTTTTAAGTTGATCAAAATCAAAAAATTAACGAAACATCAACCTGACGAGTTTGTTACCACTTACAAAATTCTCCAATTATATAGTAGGATATATTATTGATAATTCCCCCAATATCCAGAAATCCTTAAGCGAACAATAGAGAATAGATTGTTAACTATTTCACAATATAGACGTTAACTGTTCATTGATTTGATTGTTTCTCCCCAAATATTTTATTTTTAATGGCAATCCCTGTAGATGTAGCCGCAATTCCACCTAAACCTGTCTCTCTTAATTCGCGAGGCATCTGTCTTCCAACTCTATACATCGCTTCAATAACTTCGTCAGCATTGATGATATTGTTTACGCCGGCTAATGCGATGTCCGCTGCTGCTAAAGCATTTGCCGTTCCAATGGCGTTTCTCTTTACACAAGGAATTTCTACCAAACCAGCGACCGGATCACAAACTAAACCGAGTAAATTTTGTAATGCAATCGAAAAAGCTTCAGAAGATTGCTGTGGTGTTCCACCTGCAGCTTCTACCGCAGCTGCAGCCGCCATTGCTGAGGCACTGCCTACTTCAGCTTGACATCCTCCATACGCTCCTGAAATACAAGCGTTGTTTGCTACTATCGTTCCAATTAACGCTGATGTGAATAGAAAATGTATCATATCTTCATGACTTAACTGCAACGTATCTTTAATACTAAATAGGACTCCCGGAATCGTCCCACTTGCACCTGCTGTTGGAGTTGCACAAATAGCTCCTAATGCAGCATTTACTTCATTAACGCCGATAGCACTTTGAATCCCTAACACCATCAAATCTCCAGAAAGAGTTTTCCTATTTTCTCGATAGTTTTTAATTTTTACTGCATCACCTCCGGTTAAACCGGTAGGAGAAAATACACCGTCGCCCTCGATACTTTTATTTATAGCATTTTGCATAGTTGCTAAATTTCGTTCCATTTTACTCCAAACTTCTTCATAAGAAGCTTTAGTTTGTTCGATTTCCTGTTCAATTGCTAATTTATAAATTGGCTTTTGTCTTCTATTAGCTGCATCCATAATTTCATTTATGGCCATATACATATTTTTTCACTCCTTAATGTAACTAAAGAATAATAAGATTAGCTATATTGCTTAAATTCCCTAATTCCTCCTGAGCATTACCAGGCAATAGCGAATCCAAAGCGAATGCATATAAATATTTTGTTTTATTTTTCAAACTATGAAAGTTGTTAATTTCAACATCATATTGTTTAAAGATTCTGCGTAAGACAAATTCAAAGTCAGCTCTTTCTGAAATCGCAATAACAACTGGCAATGGACCCTGCAGTTCTAAGCTAAATCCGTCAATTTCAACATGTTTGACTTCAATCAATCCACCACCGACCGAAATACCCATCGTTCTAATACTTCGACTGTCATCCTCTAAATATACATCTGCCGTATTTGGATGACCGGCAGGACTATCACCTAATTTTTCAATAAAGGTAATATCAATTCCTTTAGATTCTGCTATTTTAATAGCATCTGGCACTTTGGTGTCATCGGCAGCAAAGCCTAATATACCAGCAATTATTGCAAAATCAGTTCCGTGACCTTTATGGGTTTCAGCAAATGATTCATAATACTTTACCACAACTTTTTTTGGAAGACCTTGAAATAATTTATTAGCAACTGTTCCAATAGACAAAGCACCTGCAGTATGTGAACTTGAAGGACCTATCATTATGGGCCCAATCACATCAAAACAACTTTTGTATTTAACAACCTTTTTTTCTTTAATAGATGCTACATTTATGTTCATATAAGCACCCCCATAATTTATTATTTTTAATTGCTGTTGAATCTAAGTTATTAGAATGATCAATTCAAAATAAGATCCATTTGATAGCGCTTTCTTTCTTGAGTTGAATAAACTTTCTATTTGATCCACAACCCTTCAACTTACTGGCAAGTTCTTTAGAATTTTTGAACCAAAACGAGGTTTGATATTTTCCCAGAGGTTATAAATTATCTCTCGACGCCCTCATTATAACTTGTATATTTATGAGTTCAATCTTTTTTTATTTTTAGAAAGATTGAATAGACAGAATTTTGAATGGGTAATAAATTACACTTAGTATGTAACAATTATGTCCTTTTTTTGAAGCTGTATTAGTTAATAGAAAAGCAAAAATAACACAGAGTTACTTTCATTAACACATTGATTATATTGGAAAATCATTATAATAATACTTATATTGTCCTTTGTTGGAACATCTTATTTTGGACGTGAAAGCTGTTGTAATAAATGATTATTGAAGATAGAAAGTAATAAGTTAATAAAACATAAAAGCATTTTGTTTAATAATAAAACATCGTGAATATATATACATTATTCAGAAAAAAAGAACTTTTCTTTATGAATCCTAAAGTACTACTTTAGAACTATCTACTACTATAAAACAAGATGTTAGCTCTTCTATATAGGTTATATATTATTTATCCCAAAACTCTAATGAAATTGGATATTTAGAAGTGTTTTCTTCATAAATAGAAATTTCACTTGCTGTTTTAATAATTGAATAAATCATTACAACTCAACTATCTTATATGTTAGTTCCTCATCCATTGACTCTCTCCCCACCTATCCATTTTAGGTAAAATAAGAGGATAATATATAAAGAAATATCATCAACGTGCAATTTATAAAAGCAATCCAAAAAAGAAATTCAAAACACCTTTCTTTAATGATGAATGAAAGGTGTTTTGAATTTTAAAATATCATATAACATTTAGAATGATAAACTAATGAAAGAGATGCACTTACTTCTTCTGTGCCAGCAGATATCTCTTCTGTTAATGCAGAAACCTCTTGAATTTGACTTATTATTTTATCTATATCTCTCATAATAGATGAGAATGTTTGATCCACTTTGTGGGCCGCTTCTTTTCCTTCTTCTACCTCAACTACTGCAAATGGTCCGCAAGGTTATTAAGTGCGAGTCGTTCAAACTTAATGAGTTACCTCTTTTAAAATAGTAGAAATACTATCCTCTAACAGTTCCAATCCTTTACTTAAACCTTCTAAGTCTATTGTTAAAGAAGGTAACAACTTAATAACTTCATCACTAGGTCCAGATGTTTCAATAATTAGACCATTTTCAAATGCAACTGAGCAAATCTTTTTAGCTATTCCAAAAGTATTACACGCTATTCCCTGCATAAAGCCTCTCCCTCGAACTTCTCCTTGAAGCTGGGGGTATTTCAAACAAATCCCATTAAGAAAGCTAGTGATTTTTTCACTTTTCCATTTTAATGCATTAATAAACTCTATATCTTGCCAATAATTCAATGCTTCTGTAGCTGCTAAAAATGCTAGATTATTCCCTCGAAACGTTCCATTATGTTCTCCTGGTTCCCACTTATCATATTCTGGTTTAATTAGTGTAATAGCCATCGGAAGGCCAATGCCACTTATAGATTTTGACAAACAAATTATGTCTGGTTTAATGTTCGCAGGTTCAAAGCTAAAAAATGTACCCGTACGTCCGCAACCTGCTTGAATATCATCAACAATCAATAATATATTATATTTTTTACACAGTCTGTCAATCCCCTTTAACCATTGGGAGCTAGCGGTATTTAAACCACCCTCACCTTGAACTGTTTCTAGAATAATTGCAGCAGGTAAATCCACTCCACTTCCACTATCGCCTAATACTTTTTCTAAATATGATAAAGAATTAAGAGAATCTAAATAATTTTCATAAGGCATGATAATACTATTATTTAGTGGTACTCCAGCACCCTTTCTCTTAAAATGATTACTCGTTATCGAAAGTGATCCTAAACTCATTCCATGAAAAGCATTAGAAAAACTTATGATATTTGTTCGTCCAGTCACTTTTCGAGCAATTTTCAGTGCACTTTCAACAGAATTTGTACCTGTTGGACCAGGAAACATAATTTTATAGTTTAAATCACGTGGTTCCAAAATAATTTTGTTAAAGTGCTTTAAAAAATTCACTTTAGCACTTGTTCCCATATCAAGACTATGAATAATACCATCTTCTAAAAGATAATCTATTAATACCTGTTTCATTTTTTCATCATTATGTCCATAATTAAGAGCACCAGCACCTGAGAAAAAGTCAATATACTCTTTTCCATCTACATCCCATAATTTATACCCTTTAGACTTAGTAAAAATTGTTGGAAAGCTTCTACTATAACTTCGAACTTTGGATTCCAGTTCATTAAATATATCCATTTTTGAACTAACTACCATAAAAGAGCACCTCCTAATTTTTCTTTTTTGCTATACTCACAAAGAATAATGAAAAGTTATATAATTTCTATCCTAAATTTTATACTGAATGCGTATCTTTATAGCGATGAGCTGCTATTGCTGCTTGACCAAGAGAGATTCCCCCATCGTTGGTAGGTACTTGTTTGTGCGTGTAAACCTCGAATTTACAAGCCTTAAGTGACTTATAGGTTTCTACAAGTAAAAACTTATTTAAAAATACTCCCCCACTAAGAACTAGTTTATTAATCCCTGTTTCTTGACGAATTTGTTTACAGGTTTCTGTAATCATCTGAACCATTGTATAATGAAAACGATAGCTTAATTCACCCTTGGTATACTTATTTTTAAGTATCAAAGATACCAACTCTTTAAACATAGGTTTTATATCAATTTTTCTAATTCCATTCGAAGCAACTATTTCATAAGATAATAAAGGATTGGAAGAATTATTGATATCAATCGCTTGCTCCAACTCAATAGCAGCCTGCCCTTCATATTGGACTGTTTCACGGACACCCAATAGTGCTGAAACAGCATCAAAAAGCCTTCCCATACTTGAAGTAAGAGGAGAATTAATTCCTTTTTGAATCATTTTTATAAGTACATCTAGTTCAAAATTATTTCGCTCTGAAATTATCTTTATTGGTAATTCTTTGACTTGTTCACCATATATTTGCGTCAATATTCCTAAAGCAATTCTATACGGTTCTTTAACAGCTTTATCACCGCCTGGCAGCTGAAAGTAATCGATATATGCCGCTCTTTGATAATTAAGAAAATCACCGATAAAAAACTCTCCACCCCAAATATTCCCATCATCACCATAACCCGTACCATCTAAAATAACTCCTAAAACAGGACCATCTAATTGATTATCAACCATACAAGAAGCCATGTGGGCATGATGATGCTGAACCTGTATAACTGGTAAAACTTTTTGATCAAATGCATATTTTGTACTATAAAAATCAGGATGAAGATCACTTGCAATTACAGAAGGACTGATTTCAAAGATTTTTTGTAAGTGAGCTATAGTATTTTTAAACGATTCATAAATTTTATAGTTTTTTAAATCACCAATATGATGACTAATAAAAGCTTTTTCGTCTTTAGTTAAACAAATCGTATTCTTTAATTCTGCTCCTAAAGCAAGTACATTAGGTGATCCTTCTTTAAAATCAATAGGGTTTGGTACATAACCTCTAGCGCGACGAATTATGTGTAATTTTGTTATTTCATCATCTAAATCAATTGCTCTAACAATAGAGTCATCTACTCTAGTAAATATCTCCCTATTGTGTACTAAATAATAATCTGCAATTCCTTTTAGCTGCTCAATTGCATCTCCATCTTTATATACAATTGGTTCATCAGAAACATTGGCGCTCGTAGCTATTAATGCAATAAAATTCCCTCTTAAAATGAGATGATGAAGTGGTGTATAGGCTAACATTACCCCATAGGTATTATTATTAGGTGCAACATCTGAAGAAATATACTCATTTTCCTTTTTGTTCAATAGCACAATTGGCCGTTCTTTAGATACTAATAAAGCTTCTTCATTTTTTGTTATTTCAGCAAAATTTTTCACATCATCTAATTGAGATGACATTAAAGCAAAAGGTTTTTCATCCCGTTTTTTTCTTTTTCTTAATTCTTTTACAGCTTCATGATTCATTGGATCTACAACTAAGTGATATCCACCTAACCCTTTAATGGCTAGTATTTTCCCCTTTTTTAACAAATCAATAGTTTTCTCTATTGGATTATCAGTGGGGACATTTGTACCATCTGCTGTTTTCAATTGAACTTGTGGTCCACATTTCCAGCAAGCATTTGGTTGTGCATGGAATCTCCGATCCAATATGTCTTTGTATTCTTTATCACACTCTTTGCACATAGGAAATTTTGCCATTGTAGTATACGGTCTATCATAAGGAATATCTTTTATTATTGAATATCTAGGTCCACAATTTGTACAATTAATAAATGGATAACGAAACCTTCTATTCGTTGGATCAAATAATTCTTCTAAACATTCATTACATACATAAGTATCAGGAGATATTAAAGTTTGCCTACTGCTATGTTTTTGGCTACTCAAAATATCAAAAGAGCTATAACGATTATTGGATTCTTGTTCCTCTATCAATTTAACCTCTTGCACATAAGCCAATTCTGGGGAATTAAATTCTATGTCATGAATAAAATGCGTAATATTATTTTGTTCCCCTTCTACTTCTATAAGCACTCCATTTGAATCATTTAACACCCATCCGTTTAGATGATACTTTTTTGCTATTCTATATACGAAAGGTCTAAAACCAACACCTTGCACAATGCCTTTAACTTGATACTTTTTTATAAACACATTTATTACCTTTTTCATAAATTGTCTCCTAACATAATCGAGGTAATTCTGCCCCATATAATAACTCAATGAGTTTTAATTCACCTGATTTTGCTTCCATTAGCACTTGTCTTTCTTGTGTTTGAGTAACTTTACCAATTACCGCAGCTTCTTTACCATATTTAGTATTTTGTAGTACTCTCACGACTTCTTCACTTACCTCTGGAGACACAAACATACAAACATTACCCTCATTAGCTAGATACATAGGATTAACACCTAACATGTCGGCAGCCATAATAGTTTCTGCTAACATCGGAATATCTTTTTCTTGTATTTTTATTCCAGTATTAATTGTTTCTGAAACTTCATTTAAAACTGTACCTAACCCGCCTCTTGTAATATCTCGCATACAATGTATAGAATCACCAAAATGGTTTTTTAACTCTGAAATCATATGATTTAATGGTGCACAATCACTATTTATTCTCTGTTCAAACCCTAATCCTTCTCTTATGGAAAGGATATGTATACTATGGTTTCCTAGTTGTCCTGTTATAATGATATCGTCACCTTCTTGAATAGAGTTTACCGAAAATGGTGATACCTCTCCTTCAAAAACTCCAATTCCAGTTGTATTAATAAAAATTTTGTCTACTTCACCTTTTTTAACAACTTTTGTATCTCCAGCAACAATATACACTCCAGCTTCTTTCGCGGTCTCTCTTATAGAATCTAATATTTCTTCCAAATCTTTAATTGGAAACCCCTCTTCTAGTACTAACGCCAATGATAGATAAAGTGGTTTTGCACCACTAACCGCTAAATCATTAACCGTTCCACAAACTGCTACTTTACCTATATTCCCCTCACCAAAAAAGATAGGATCAATAACAAAAGAATCTGTTGTCATCGCTAATCTTCTACTACTTACCTCAAGGATGGCACTATCCTCCATTTTTCCAAGGTGAACATCTTCTAGTTTTGCAGTAATAATTGAACTAATTAAATCATGACTCAATAGTCCTCCTGTTCCATGATCTAAAATTATATTTTCTAAATCTTTAGTTAATTTCATGTGTTAAAACTCCTTTTCATTTTTATTTTTGAAAAATAATATCACTTGCTACATAGAACAAGTGATATTACAACGTATTTACTTACGGAATTGCAACTCCATCAAAAGAAATATCTTCATTTTTAGAAATCGAATTGCAGATTTCTTCGATACTCATAATCTTTGCACAATATGAACCTAACCATTTTAAAGCTCGTTCTTTATCTTCAGCCTTCGCTGAAACAACCGCATCTTCTGGTACGATTACATTATAACCACGGAAAAATCCATCCGCTGCAGTTGTTTGTACACAAATTTGAGTTTGCATACCTGTAATAATAATTGTATCTACACCTAAATTTTTTAAGGTTTCATCAAGATTTGTCTCAAAAAAACCACTATCCTTATTTTTCTCCATAATAATATCTTTTTCATGAAGAAACTCAGGTAAGATTTCTGCACCTTTAGATCCCTTTGTGACTGGTAAAAAATCACCATATCGTTCAGCTTTCGGATCATCTGCTAAGTTAATTAACTGCAGGTGAATAATAGAAACATCATTTTCTCTCATAGTATCTAAGAAAGACACCATTTTAGGCGTAAACTCCTCCACAGCTGCAATTCTATCCTCATTTTTATTAACCAAATCGTACTGTAAGTCATTTGTAAGCACTGCATATTTCATAATAATCCTACCTCCAATTAACTAAGAATTTAATTTTTCTAAAATACAATGTTCATTATTCCACCAAAAGTAAGAATATGTCAAATATTATTTTTTATCTAAATTTTCTAAATAATTTTCTGAAAATTAATACCTAATAGGACTCTATTTCCCATTAGGTATTAATTTTACGCTTTTTATTTA
>Ga0209463_1000520_pt1 | contig 29388 bp, 25 predicted proteins | sample AgamicMgSfrz_FD_187169 | JGI IMG/M metagenome (GOLD analysis project Ga0209463, IMG submission 187169) | Agave microbial communities from Guanajuato, Mexico - Mg.Sf.rz (SPAdes) (version 2) | ecosystem: Host-associated > Plants > Phyllosphere > Phylloplane/Leaf | place: Guanajuato, Mexico...
TAACGTACTAAGATGTTGTACATCTTTTTTTGATTCCTTATCCTTTTTCAATTCCCTTATTAGCCATTCTTTCTCTTCAATAGAAAGCCACTTTGCTTTTTCTGGACTTTCTGTTAAATAAAAAAAGGTTACAATACCGAGAATAAAAGCAGGTATACCTTCTAGGATAAGCATCCATCTCCATCCCTGTAATCCTATCCAGGCGATATTATCCATAATCCATGTGCTTAATGGAGCTCCAATAATATAAGAAACAGGTATTGCTGAAGTAAATAATGCAATCGTTGTTGCCTGCTCTTTAGAACGGAACCAAAACGTTAGATATAGAATAATTCCCGGAAAAAACCCTGCCTCTGCCACACCGAGTAAAAACCTTAAAATATATAAATGTGTGGCACTTTGTACGAATCCAGTCAGAGTAGAAATGATCCCCCATGTGACGAGAATTCGTGCAATCCAAACTCTCGCCCCATAACGTTTCATCATCACATTACTGGGTACTTCAAAAAGAAAATACCCGATAAAAAAGATACCCGATACGAATCCAAATGCTTGACTAGTAAGTGCTAAATCTTTATTCATTTCTAAAGATGCATAACCAATGTTTGCTCTGTCTAAATAAGAAATAATGTACAGCAAAAAAGTAAACGGAATAATTCGCATGGTGACTTTTCGAATTGTTCTTTTTTCTAAAGAAGTATTGGTATTACTCATTTAGATCCTCCTCTACTCAGGGTAAACGCTTTCAAATGTCAACTATTATTAAACATTTGATATGAAATCCTCCTTTTCTGTATTTTTTGCATCTTTTATTAATTAAAGATTAATACAAATACAATAATTAGAAAAATAGTTTTAATTCATGTCTATCCATTCCTATTTTGAATATAGCTTTTGACCCTTGCTCTGTTTTGTGCCTGTTTGAAGTAAACTCTCGTAATTTACTTTATAGGTAGTAGGAAGAGTACCTAATGGTATATTAACTGTTATTATTTTCACCCTAGGAAAGGTTAAAAATTTGGAATAAAAAAGGATGCCTATAGGCATCCATACGACAAAAGTAAAATATCTTCGTAACCTTATACTTAATTAACTTTCTTACTCAGTTTCGGAAGACAAATCATTTTAATTTTTAACAGCTTTCTCCCAATCAGCTGCAAACTTTTCAATTCCTTGCTCTGTTAAGGGGTGTTTTACTAATTGCTCGATAACAGCGTATGGAATTGTTGAAATATGAGCACCTGCAAGTGCTACACGAGTAACATGATCTGGATGTCTAACAGAAGCTGCAATAATTTGAGAATTAATGTTTTGCAAACGGAATAATTCCGCAATTTTAGATACTAAATATACCCCATCTTCAGAAATATCATCTAAGCGTCCTAGGAATGGCGAAACGTATGTTGCGCCAGCACGAGCTGCCAAAAGAGCTTGGTTCACCGTAAAAATAAGTGTTACGTTTGTTTTTACACCCTTTTTAGAAAGATAACGAGTAGCTTCTAATCCAGCTAAGGTCATAGGAAGTTTAATCGTAATATTTTTATCTCCATCATTAATTTTAATTAATTGCTCCGCCTGATCTATCATTTCTTCGGCTGTAATTGCATCAGGTGTTACCTCTGCTGAAACCGATTCAACTTCTGGAACCATTTGAAGGATTTCTTTAATACGATCTTCAAATTTTACACCTTCTTTTGCTACTAAAGAAGGGTTTGTTGTAACGCCTGATAGGACACCTACTTTGTATGCTTTCCTAATTTCTTCGGGATTTGCAGTATCAATAAAGAATTTCATAATAAATTTCCTCCCTATTATTTATACAAATAAAACTTTATTTTCCTTTTTGTTAAAATAGCTTTAATCTTTACATAACTATTTTTTTAAAAAGGTAGATAGATAAAACTTTCTCTATTTATGAATCTCAGCTTATTCTTTGTGTCTTAAATTGGGGTGTCTTCATTGAAGCATTTTTTACATCTTCTGTAGTTAGTACCATCAACTTTTCTAAGAATTTTATTGCTTCCAATCGATCTTCATTATCTTCTCCTACCCAAATATTTCCTTTCTTGATTTGATTTATAGACTGAGTGATAACCTCCTTATAAACATTCGTTTGAATAAACCATTCTGCCAGAAGTTTCTTTGTTGCTTCCCTCTCTTCTGTGCTTTTAACCGCAAATAAACTCTCTGTCTTAGTTTCTTGTAAAATAATAGATTCTAAATCAGGACTCATAAGAATCTTAAAATAGTTTTTTTGTCTATCATAGTATTTTTCTTTTTTTAAAAGATAATACCCTATCCCGAACTGAATCTCATAAAATGGGGTGTTTAGGGTAGGAATATGAACTTTTGTTATTTCACTGTTTTCAATTAAATCTGAATAAATTTCCAAACCTTGTTTAGTATTAATAACTCTAGCATCTAATATACTCATAAGATTTTCCTTTCTGCGTTAGAATTCTAACTTATCCATTGTAGGATTACTTTTATTAATATCAAAAAATTGATAGTTCTCTTAATAAAATAGGACTCCTGTAAAATTGTATAATAATTCAGACAGTAAATATAATAATTGATTTCCATATAAATTAATACAAATTTTCTATCGTTAAAAGGAATGAACGTAGAAATTGAAAGGCACTGGTAAACAATGAAGCATAATTAATTTATAAAAGTTAAAACTCTTTCTAGATCTTTATGCTATGGTTTTTAATAAGAAAATTTCTAATGGAATGATAGGAATGAGCCTTTCGTTAAACATTTACCACTTCATAGATAAAGAAGCCAGTTCCAATGGATACAGGCTTCTTATTCTTTTATTAAAACATTGTTTTATGAACTTCTCTTATGGTCATTCTTATGCTTAATAATGTTAACGTCAGGAGCAAATTGTTTTTCTGATTTAGCAATTACCACTGCTGCAACACCATTTCCAAGAACATTAATAACTGAACGCCCACCAGCTATGAAACGATCTATGCCAAATAGTAAAGCCAAGCCTTCAACTGGAATCATCGGATGAGCTGCAACTGTACCTGCTAGAACAATAAAGGCTCCTCCAGTTACTCCAGCTATCCCTTTTGAAGTTAGAAACATAATTCCTAGCAACGTAAGCTGTTGCCATAAGCTAAGGTGTACTCCATAGGCCTGTGCAATAAACATGGTGCCCATAGCTAGATAAATACAAAGTCCGTCCATATTAAAGGAATAACCGGATGGAACTACTAACCCAACAATTGATTTAGGGCACCCATATTTCTCTAACTTATCCATTAAACCTGGTAATGCAGGCTCTGAAGCAGCTATGCCCAATACTAGGAGTAATTCCTCTTTAATATGACGAATGAAGTGAAAGAGCGAAAAACGATAAATACGAGCTACGGCTCCAAAAACCAAGAAGACAAATAAAAACATAGAAAGATACAAGATACCCGTAAACTTAGCAAGAGATAACAAGGAACCTAACCCAAACTTTCCAACTGTAAAAGCCATAGCGCCAAATGCTGCTAATGGTGAGAACTTTATAAACATATTCAGAATCGCGAAAAAAACGACTGATAACTTTTCTAAACCTATTTGGATTGGCTTGCCTTTTTCTCCTAGAGACGTTAATGCTACACCAAATAAAATTGATATGAACAAAATTGGTAACATTTCACCTTGTGTAAAAGCACCTACAAAACTATCTGGGATTATACTCATTATAAAATCTGAAAAATGATGAGTAGTTTCGGCTGATTTGACAGCATTAACTGCAGTATTATTAGCATGAAATACAGCTTGATTAGTGCCAACACCTGGTTTGAAGACGTTTACAGCTATAAGACCGAAAAAAAGTGCAATAGTACTGATTATCTCAAAATAGATTATTGCTTTCCCTCCAATACGACCTAATTGCTTCATATTTCCCATTCCACTGATACCGTTTACAATTGTAATAAAAATAATGGGACCTATTACAAGTTTTATCAGTTTAATAAAGATATCTGCAAATATTTTAAGATCTGTACCGAATTTGGGAAAGATATAACCAATAACAATGCCTAAAACCATAGAGAAAATAATCCAAGCATTAAAACTACGATATATCTTTTTCATATTCTACCTCTTTTGTGACAGTATTTTAAAGCTAGATGATTCTGTAATAAATTGAAATCAAGATTGTTGCCATGAGTTTTACGATATGTGAATTATTTACACTGCCTCTATTTAAGTATATTCAATTAACAAAGACAGTGTTTCTAACCGAGGTAAACGTTTGCATTTCTAAATTTATATCTTTATCTTTTTAAAGCTAACGGTAAATGTAAAACATGCGAAAGTAGGTCAGAATCTAGATAATCTACATAATGTAGTATTAATGCTTCTATGGTTTGAGGCATAACTTTCGATAATTCTGTATGTGTTACTATGCAATGTTGAATTTCAAGAGGTAAACGATGTTCTGCTGCTTTAGAAACGCTATATACGCCATGTTGCATCATTTTCCCATAATTTGTTTTGTTCCCGTTATTATCATATTCAAATACTTTACTAATATCATGTAGCAAGGATGATGTTATTAATACATCTTTATCGACTTCAATATTGTGAATATTTTCAACTATCTCTGCACAAGCTATTGCTTGAAGTGTAACACTTCGGGTGTGTTGCACATTACTATATGCTCTTACTTTATTATTTTTAGGAACATCTTCTAACCTTTCCCATTCACTTTTCTTATAAGTTTCTTCCCAAATATCAATTACAGCTTTTTTATATTCCTCATTTTGAATTAGCTCTAACTCTGGAAGTGCTTCAACAATAGAATTACGTAAATCCACTTTTATCATTTCTATTCCTCCAACTGAATCATTAAATTTATTGAATTTATAAATAAAATATATTATAAGATATAATATAAGTAAAATATTGATATTTTAAGTTGTTTTATAAAATTTTTTTATAGAAAGGTTAAAAAAGATGAATGAAAAAGATTGGCTTATTCTACAAACACTTCATGAAGAAAAAAAAATTTCAAAGACAGCAGATCGTATGTATATGTCACAACCTGCTTTAACTTATCGATTAAAACAAATTGAAGAGGAATATGGTATTATCCTAATGCACAGAGGGAAAAAGGGGGTTGAGTTCACATCACAAGGGGAGGTTCTTATTCAGCATGTAAGAGAAATGGCTCAAAAAACAAGAAATATCAGAGAGTTGTTATTAAGTTTAGACGATGAGAACAAAGGTATTTTACATTTAGGTGTAGCTAGAGCATTAGCTTTACATTCTCTTCCTGATATCGTTAAAGAATTCAGACATAGTTATCCCAAGATAGACTTAACAATTAATACAGGATTGAATTTAGCTCTTATAGAAGCAGTATATAAACAAGATTATCATGTTGGCATTGTACGTGGAAAATACCATTGGCCTTATGAAGAAAAAGTCTTAACAAAAGAAAACATTAGTATATTATCGAATAGTAAAATTAAGCTTAGTGACCTACCACAAATGCCTAGAATTGATTTTGAAACAGAACCAACATTGACGATGACTATAGATAGATGGTGGAAAGAGAATTTTACAGTCCCCCCTTTAGTACCTATGAAAGTAGAAAATGCAGAAATAGCTAAAAGAATGGCGCTAAGTGGCTTAGGTTATACGATTGTACCGAGCATTGTATTTGAGAAAAATGATACTTCATATCGGATTAATTTAGCATATGATAATGATGAACCTATTCTTTTGACAACTTCTATAATTTACCGAAAAGAATCTTTAAAAATACCCGTCGTTAAAAAATTTATAGATTTTGTTATAAATTACTATGACCTCATTGAAAACGAAAAATAAATCAGGATTTATTTACATTAAAGTAAGATAACAAAGAGCCAAAGATCTTTGTTATCTTGGCTTTTTGCACCTTAGTCTTATCTGTAAATATATTTAGGACTTGCACGTCTAATTTTATAAATATTAAATATAAATATTGAATCCACTCTTAAATATTTATATTTCTATAGTTATGATTTACTTATTATGCACTTGCGCTTTTGAATGTCCTGTGAACTTACCAATAAAAATAACTAGAAGTGCTAATAATATTGGCATAACAGTATGCAAATTAGAATTTATCCCCTCTAATATATGTCCTATTACTTTATCTTTCAAAATCATTTCTCCTGCTGTATAACCTAGTAGGCCTGCTCCAAATATAATTATAATTGGGAATCGATCCATTATTTTCATTAAAATTTGGCTTCCCCAAATTATTAACGGTATGCTAATAATCAAGCCAAGTATAATAAGTAATATACTTCCATTTGCTGCACCTGCAACAGCAACAACATTATCCAAACTCATTACTAAATCTGCTATAACAATAGTTTTAATTGCTCCTGAAAGAGTGGTATTGGCCTTGATATCTCCTTCCTCTTCACCTCTTAAAAGATTTATTGCAATCCAGACAAGTAATATTCCGCCTATAAAATTCAAAAATGGAATGGTTAAGACGTACACGGCTACAAAAGTCAAGACCACTCTTAGTGCAACTGCACCAAACGTACCGTAAAAAATTGCTTTCTTTTTGTATTCATTTGGTAAATTACGACACGCTAGTGCAATCACAACGGCATTATCTCCACTTAAAACAATGTTAATTAGTAAAATTTCTAAAAGATTTAATATAAAACCATGTCCCATATAAAAACCTCCTTCCTTAAGTTATTCCTTTCTCAATTATGTAATTTAGGTTATGAAGAAAGGACTTTCTTTTAGATTGTATAATAGTTAGAGGAATTTATATAATAGGGGATTTTCATGATTTTCTATAGATTTTTTCTATTAATGTTGAATCAGAAAACTATAAATATACTTATTATCAATTTGAAAGTTTTAATTTACTGAGTTCATATTACCTTATCTTTATTAACTGATGAAAATAGTGAAGGCTAATGAGGCGTATACTTTATAATAATGAGAGGAACTATTCGACTATTAGTACTATAAACATTTGAATTGATTTTTATAACCTCTAAGATTATCCTTTTCCCCTTATATTCTTAATTTTTAGTAGTAAGACAAAATTTATATTTACTGTTATCAAAAAAGTTTGCTGTACATAAAAAGGCAGGGTCTCATTTAAAAATTTCAACTAATTGAAAAAATCTATATAAATTTATAGAAAATTTATATTTTATTTCATTGTTAAAATGTCATACAGTAATCTCAACCCTATATCAATTAAATAATTATAGATGTTACTATTTTATTATTTTTATATACTATTTAAATTTATAGTTAATGAAATAATGAAAGGTAGGAAATAACTAAAGAAAAGAGTGTTTTTTTATGCAAGAGAGAAAGCTTGTAGTTAATCTTGAAAATGGTCTCGAAGCTCGAATTGCTACTAAATTTGTACAAATGGCTTCTTCTTTTAATAGCGAGATAACAATAGTAAAACAGGAGAAATCAGTGATCGGTAAAAGCATTATGGGAGTGATGGCCTTAGCTGTTAGGAAAGGAGAAAGAATCACTCTAATAACAGATGGAAATGATGAGCAAGAAGCGATTGAGAGGTTAGAAAATTTTCTATCTAATAGATTGTAAAAATGAAATTTTTTAACATTCAAATTTCTTATTATGAATAGTTTCCATATTTCTACACTAAGAAATTTTGTGTTAGTTATTAATAAAGTAATAAACATCACATCTTTCTTAGTGATTAAAACTATATTTAAATAATTTTATCCTTACAGTATAAAATCCCCCTTCAAATCTTATGCTGTAAGGGGTTATTTAAAGAGGCAAAAATAACTTGTAATATATTTAAAAACAAATCAAAACCTTGGCGTAATTTAAATGTATAAGGGCTTTTTAACTCTTCTCCCTTAGCAATATACACCTTACTCTCTCTTTTCTCTTCTAGCACTTTTAAGAGAATTTGGTATGTAATATGTGTATATATTAATTCTTCAATTATCTAAATAGTCACCGGATTGGATTTTAAAAATTTTTAATACTTTATAAATCTCTTTGTCCACATTATTTCTAATTTAATATTGAGGACTATTATGTCTCTGAACTTTTTTCCGTACTTCTAGATTTGAACTATAAATATGTCTTGGTTTAAGTAGAAGTTTGTCTCCTTATATATAAGGCGTTAAAAGATAATTTCATCATATAGAGCAAGTCCAATTCCTCTTGCTTTTCAATAATAGCGGTATATGTGCCTATATAGCATCCAGATTAATTATATCCTTTAATTTTAGCTTTTCATTCTTCCACTTGTATCACCAAATAGCTATTTAATTTTCAAAAAATAAACTTCACTTTTTGAATCACTAATATGAAATTAGAAAAAAGCCAGGAGCTTGAAAAGACATTGCATTGCGTAAATTCAAAACAAGCAACTAGACAAATATTTATATAGAATGTTTTCGTTTGAAATTTTAATTTTTAACTTTTCAAGGCTGTACGACTTATGTGCAATATGGATTGCTTAGTTTACATTATTTTTTATTTATCATAATATTTCAACCGAATGTGTATTATTTTATCTAAATAAACAATATAAAAAGACCCTGGCCAATATGGTCAAGGTATATGGTCAAGGTCTTTTTATATAAAATGAAAGATATTTTGTCAAAATATTATAAAAATTTAGATAGTATAAGTGTCTATTATACAGATATTGCTCCGGTTATCCATGCAAGAACAATCATTACTAGCGCAGATAACAAAATCCACCCAATGGTAAAACGCTGGAGTTTTCCTAAGTCAGACTTGATTAGTTCTAATAATACCCATAATGGAGCTGAAGTGGGACCAATTAAATGAATAGATTGTCCAATTACAGCAGCACGACCAACCTCAATAGGATGAATACCATACTGAGCTGCTGCTTTTGCAAGGACTGGTACGGCTCCGAAAAAGAAAGCGTCATTTGACATAAAAAAGCTTAATGGTATACCAATAATAGCTATTATTACATTAAAATATGGTCCAAAAGCATCTGGGATAACAGAAACCAAATCGCCTGCCATATGATCCACCATCTTTGTTCCTTGAAGAATCCCTGTGAAAATACCTGCAGCTAAAACTAACGATACAACTGGTATAGCATTTGAAGCATGCTCTTTCATGACTTTTTTCTGTTGCTCTAAGTTTGGATAATTTACTATCAAAGCAATTGAAAATGCAATGATAAATAAGATAAAAAGTGGAATGACATCAAGAACAAGGGTTACCATAAGAGCTACTGTCAATAAAAAGTTAAACCATAACAATTTTTTATTAACAATAGGAGTATCTTCAACCGCTACCGCCATTTCAGCTGCTGCAACTTGTTCGATCAATACATCTCCAATTCTTTTTCGTTCTTTTCTTCCTAATATATATGCTGTGAATAAAATCCAAATCGCACCACCAATTAAAGTTGGAAGATATGGAACAAAGTAATCCGAAGCCTCTAAACCTAGAATACTAATTGCCCTTGTCGCCGAACCTCCCCAAGGTGTTGTACCAGCAACCATTCCTAAGGACAAGATAGAAACTGTTGCTAAGACCAATGGATTCATACCGAGTCGCTTATAAATTGGAAGCATTGCGGAACAAACAATCATATAAGTAGTAGTTCCATCTCCATCTAAAGCACCAAGTAAAGCTAAAACAGCTGTACCCATAGCAATTTTAACAGGATCTCCTTTAGCAACTTTTAATATTTTATTACTAATAGGATCAAATAAACCAGAATCCATCATGATTCCAAAATATAGAATAGCAAATAATAAAAGAACAGCTGTTTTAACAACTAATAGTATTCCATCCTCCATCATTCCAGGGAGCTTTGCACCGAAACCTCCGATTAGAGCAAAGATGATTGGTACGAAGATAATCCCTGTAAATGCTATCATCTTTTTAGTCATGACTAAGTACGTGAACAAAGCGATTGTTAAGAAACCTAGAATAGATAACACTGTATAACCCCCTATTAAGCGTGAATTCGCTTTCAAAATGTGGTGTAATTATTCAAATAATAAATTATTTGAATATGTATATCAGGTTGTATAAAGATTTTTTCAACTGGGTAGAGAAGAAGCTAAATTCTACTGTAACTTCTTCTCTACTCTGTTTCATTTTGAGAGATCCTTCAAATGATCGATAGCGTGAACTAGAAAATCTTCTTTACCAAAGCTGCCTGATTTTAAGACAATTAACATGTGACGACCTATTGCTAACCCTGAAGGTAAACCTGTTTCTATTTCCCTTAAAACATAGTTTCCCTTTATGCCTAACTTTCGGCTTACTGTTCCAGATGTATCCCCACCTGCTACTACTAACCGTTCTAAGCCTGTTTTGTTTACAACCTGCTCTGTAACATCAGCTAAAGCAGCAGACACCATTTTACTTATCGATAGAGAATCAATCCCCTTCTCCTTTCCAATCTCTTTAGTTCTCGCAACAATTTCGTGTCTATTATCAGCCATGATTAATACATCTTTTCCTTGTTTTAAAAGTATCTGAGTTGCTTCAGATAACCTTTTAACTTCCTTATCACGACCCACAGAATCAAAGACTTTTCTTGAGTCAAGAATCATAGATGGTACCCCAGCAGAAATAAGGTAATCTGTTTGAGCTCTTGTTTGTGGAGTTAAACTTCCTGAAACTACAAGAACTCCATGTTGATCATTTATGTTTAGATTATTTAATGGGCTATCTACCGGCATTCTGTTTAAAAACTTTGGTAGCTCCTCGGCAATAGCAGAGCTCCCACATAAAACTTTATATTCATGAATTGCTTCAGCTACAATTGTCAAATCCGATTGATTTTCACTGTCTATAATACAATAATTAAAACTACTACGTGCTTGCTCAATTGCTTCTTTTAAAGCTGATGCTCCCTTTCTTACAGTATCTAGATTTATAAGCGTCACTGTTCTAGATGTTTGTTTTTGTAAAATTGAAACTACATCAGATTCAGTCATCGGATGAACTGGATCATTAGAAAACTCAGACTGTTCTAACAATTTTCCGTGAACAGTATGGACTCCATTAATTGTCTGTCTTCCGTTCTTTGGAAATGCTAAACTAATAATTGCAAACTCTTCATTAAGCGCATCAAGCATAGCATCAAATTCTTTTCCAATGTTCCCTCTAAATACTGAGCATGTTTTATTAAAAAATGAAGAACATCCTATTTCTTGTAGCTTTTTTGTAGATTTATATACTTTTTCATAACTTAATTCAAGTGGATCTAGCCTACTGTCTGTATCAATAATAATCACATCGGAATCAACTTCCAAATTCATGTCTTCATTAAAGATTTCAACCTTAGCTGTATAGTTATTCTTGCTAAACATAATTCCTATATCATTAGCACCTGTTGTATCATCTGCTACAACTCCTATTGCTTTTAACAATTGTCTCCCTCTTTTCTATTTAGTATCTTTGTGGTCAAGTTTGGATAGTATTGACTTGATACTTATTTCAGGACTTGTTAGCACTGGTGTTGTTAACGTTTGCAAACCTTGCAAGGCTCTTATCATAGATATTTGTGCCAACACTACTACATCGCAATTTTTAGATAGGTCCTTGATTTTTTGTTGAATAAGCATATCATGCTTATCTTCATCACCTTTTTGTAATGCAGCAAAAGCTTCTGAAATTATTTCTGTGTTAATCACTATGGATTTTCCTTTTTCTTCGGCAATATCTTTCAAAATTTGCTCAGAAGTTGGCCCTGCAGCTGCTACTGTCGCAATTAGTCCTATACGGTTCCCTATAGAAACAGCTTGATCTAGCATTGCATAATCCACACTTATTACAGGGATATTAAATAATGGAGCCAATAGATCCACATAAGGAGTAAAAGAAGAGCAAGTTAAAAGTACACCATCCACGCTGCTTACACTTGCTGATTCTATTAACTTACCTAAACGTCTTACCATTTCTGGAGTCACATTTCCTGTTTCATTTAGCTCCTGTATAAGTCCTTCATTTAAAAAATTTAAACATGTTGTTTCAGGAGCATGTTTTCGAAAAGCATCATTCATTGGTTGTACAGCATTTAAAGTTGCATGTATTAATCCTATACGATACGTCATATCCTCACCTGCTATTTACTTATACTTATATTGAAAACTTTTTATTCAAATTTTTTCTAGGCTTATAAAAAGAATCCTCTAGAAAGCTTTTAACAGTTTCTTGGGGAATAGTTTTAAGCTGAACGCCAGATTCTTTTGCTTTTAAAATCATTCGACAAGCCATCTCTAGGGTCTCTAATCTCATCTGAGCCTCAGATACAGAATCGTCAAAAACTACAACTCCGTGATTTCGCATTATAATAATATTGGCATAAGGTGCTTGCTCTGTTACAGCATCAGCCAATTCTTGGGATCCAGGATGATAATAATCTACATAGGCTATGTCTTCTAAATAATACATTGTTTCAACAAATAGCTCAGAAAGAATGGGCTCATTACTGCAAGCAAACAAAGTTGTATAAAATGGAGACGAATGTAGAATTGCTTTCGCATCTGCACGTTGACGATAAATTCCTAAATGCATGGGTGTCTCTTTAGATGCTTTTCGTCTTCCTTTAATTTGTCCTGTATCAATTTGACATTCTACAAAATCATCTTGTCCAAGGTCTGCCATATATGTTCCTGAAGCAGTAATAATCATTTGATTTGAATCAATACGGGCACTAATATTACCAGATGTCCCCCATGCTAATTGATTTGACATGAGATAATGCCCTGCATTAATTAGCTGCTGCTTTTCACTCATTTACAAAACCCCTTTATTCTACTGCTGTGTATAATATCCTAATTGCAACAACATAATATTAAAATGTTGTTGCAATTAGGTTAGAAATTAATTTCTTAATTTATTTTTTAATACTTTGATAAGCTTGTTTAACTCTATCAACTACAGCTTCAGTGAATTCCGTTGTTGTTGCAGTACCTTTTAAATCGCCTGTACAAACGCCATCTTCAAGAGCTTTATAAACTGCTGTTTCAACAAGTTGTCCAACCTCATGAAGTTTTTCATCATTATGACGCTCGCATAACCAGTCCATCAACATAACTGTTGATAGAATAATTCCAATTGGATTGGCAATGTTTTTACCCGCAATATCAGGTGCTGATCCGTGTGCAGCCTGAGCCATTGCTTGATGATCATTTGTATTAATAGAAGGAGCTAAGCCTAAGCTTCCTACTAATTCTCCAGCTAAATCAGAAAGGATATCTCCAAACATATTTTCAGTTACGATGACATCAAAATCTTTAGCGCGGCGAACAAGATGAGCTGTCATTGCATCGATATGGTAGTCATCTACTGTTACTTCAGGATATTGTTCAGCTACTTCGCGACATACATTTAAAAATAATCCTGTTCCTAACTTAATAACATTTGCTTTATGGACAATTGTTACTTTCTTACGTCGTTTCAATGCCATTTTAAAAGCAGCGTGAGCAATTCTTTCTATTGCTTTTCGAGTAAACACACCAGTAGATACTGCTACATCTGGAGTAATTTGCCATTCTCCTGTCCCTACATACATGTTACGATCTGTATAGAAGCCTTCAGTGTTTTCTCTGTAAATTACTAAGTCTGCTTCTCCTACCACACTTTTAATACCAGGCATTGTTTTAGCAGGTCGCACATTTGCATAAAGATCTAGAGTGTGTCGAAGCTCTCCACTAGGATTACGTTTTGCTTTATGTTCAGGTGGATAGGCAGCTGAATCATGAGGGCCAAGAATCCATCCATGACAAGAGTTTAATGCTGTTTTTGTTACTTGTGGTGTTGGGTCGTTATATTTTTCAATCGCTTCCCATCCCATTGGTAATTCTAACCACTCAAATTTTGTTCCTACTTGATTCGCAGCAGCTTGAAAAATATCCACTGTTGAACGAACGATTTCTGGACCGATACCATCACCATATAATACTCCAAGTTGATAATTAGTCATACTATTCCACTTCCTCTTCTAAAGATGATAAGATAATTTAGCTAACGCTTTCAAAAGAATTTCGAATCAACTTTGAATTTCGTTGATGTCTGTATATAATGTATAATACTTGGAGGAATTAATAAAATACGGATTCTTGATAATTTTAAATTGATTTTTTCTATGACAGGAAGAGGGATATGTATGGATAATAAAGATTGGGTCATTTTAAAAACTGTTTATGATGAGAAAAATATAACAAAAGCTGCTGATCGTTTATTTATGGCGCAACCTACAATGACCTACCGATTACAACAAATCGAAAAAGAACTCGATATTACACTATTATACAGAGGTAGAAGAGGCGTTGAATTTACCCAACAAGGAGAATTTTTAGTAAAGTATGCTGATGATATGTTAGTACAATATAGAAAAATGGAAGAAACTTTACATAACCTAGGTCATACAGTGCGTGGCACCTTAAGAATTGCAGCTGCTAGAGCCATTGCTTTATATAAACTTCCTGGAGTTTTAAAAGCATTTAAGGATATTTTCCCTGATGTTGATTTTACAGTAAACACAGGCTTAAACGCTGATCTTATCCAATCTGTCTATAAACAAGATGCCCATATAGGAATTGTAAGGGGAGACCATCACTGGCCTAATGAAAAACAAATTATAAGTGAAGAAAAGATTTGTATAGTTTCCAAAGATGAAATTGATATCAAATTACTTCCATTCATTCCTAGAATTGATTATCAAACTGATCCTGCACTCGATATGGTTATTGACAACTGGTGGAAAGATAATTACAAAAAACCGCCTTTGTATGCGATGAATGTAGATAATATGGAGATTGCTAAAAAAATGGCCATTAATGGGTTAGGCTATACAATTTTACCTAGCATTGTATTAGAGGAAAACAAAGACTTGTATCAAATAGAGTTAACAAATGCTAAAGGAGAACCTATTAAATGGACCACGTGGATTCTTTATAGAAAAGAATTTTTACATCTATCTACAGTGAAAGAATTTGTTAACTTTCTTACTAATCATCTCTAATCTTTAGCTAGTGATTGTTATAAATAGTAGGAGAAGTTCCATAAAAATATTCAATGGAAATCTATAGTATTTCCCTATTTTCCTAATACCTCTAAAGCATTATATAATATGGTTAACGCATATAACTCTTTGACTTTAGGCAAAGAAAGATTAATCCATGATTGGGCTAGAAGATACTATAGGACGATGGGGTGGAGAATATGGGGCTAAATAAAACCTTAGCTAAAATAGTTGTGGAAATAAATGAAACAGCTAACAAATTTCAATCAAGTATTGTTATCAAGACCGATGATAAAACCATTGATGCAAAAAGTATACTCGGTCTAACGTATACTGTACTTAGTTCTAAAAAATTCGAATTAGAAATACATGGACCTGATGAAGAAGATGCAAAGAAAGCTATGTCTCATGTTTTTTGGAAAAACAATCTTCCAGTTGAAGTCGTATAAATTGATTTCTAACTTATTTTTATTTTTCTAAAACTCCCTTAGCATAAAGTCTAATGGGAGTTTTTCCTATGCAAACATCATTTAGGACGTACATGATCTTGGAAATTATAAAAGTGCTTGATATTGAATTTTTCGATAAAAAACCATCATATTTTCTTATTTTAAAACTACTACTTAAAAAGGATATACTAAAGTAAAGATGAAAATAAGGAGGAAATATAATGAGTACTATTGTTGAAAAATTTCATGATATCCCGACTACTTGTATCTCTGATACAATGGAAGGACTTAATAATTTGGATCCAACTATTAAGCCCTTAAAGGAATCTTATAAATTTTCAGGAAGAGCTTTAACCGTAAAAATGCCCGTAGGAGACAACCTAGCCGTGCTAAAAGCAATTGGAGAAGCAAAACCTGGAGATGTTTTAGTAATCGATGCAAAGGGTGACCAATATCGAGCTGTTGCAGGAGATTTTATTTTAGGGATGGCTCAAACACTTGGTGTAAGCGCATTAGTTGTAGATGGAGTTATTAGAGATATTTCTGGCACTAAGGCATTAGATTTTCCTGTTTTCTGTAAGGGGACAACAGTGGCTGCAAGTGGAAAAGCTGGTGTAGGAGAAATCAACGTGCCAATTTCTTGTGGAGGAACTAGTGTTTTTCCTGGGGATATCATTGTAGGAGATGCTGATGGAGTAGTAGTGATACCACAACAGTCCGAAGAAGAAATTTTGCAAGCATCATTAGATAAATTAAAGAAAGATGAAGAGCGTGAAGCTAATATTTCAGGTAAACCTGAAGCTTTAAGACAATATATAGATTCTATGTTATCTCGTACTTCTAGTAAGTAAGACGGTTAGTTCAGTTTAGTAGAGACTTCTTAATAGAATTATGACAATAAAAAGGTGATCTTTATGACTCAAATAAATCTAAATGGAATTATCGATTTACATATACATTCTGCACCTGACATAAGACCTCGTTCACACAATGACATTGAACTAGCTCAGCAGGCAAAGAATGTTGGTGCTCGAGCTTTTGTAATTAAATCCCATCACGTCCCTACCATGGACCGAGCTTGGCTATTAAGTCAAATGTTTCCTGAGGTTTCTGTGTTTGGTAGTCTTACATTAAATCTTGCTGTTGGAGGTATTAATCCATATGCAGTTGAAGCAGCACTTCATCATGGTGCTAAAATAGTGTGGCTTCCGACTATCCACTCTACAAATCATCGACATAAAGAAGGTAAAAGTGGCGGAATCGAAACAGTAAAAGACAAAAGAGTCATTCCTGAACTTAAAAATGTTCTAAAATTAATTGCAGATAATAAAGCTATACTAGGAACGGGTCACCTATCGCCGATGGAAATATTTACCGTGGTCGAAGAGGCCAAAAAGCAAGGTGTACAAAAAATTGTTGTGACACATCCCGAATTCCATATTGTAGGTATGTCCTTACAGGAGCAGAAAAAAATTGTTGAGGACTACGAGGTTTATTTGGAACGTACTTATGCTCAACCTATTGGTGGAGGCAAGTACCAATTAAATCTCAATACAAATTTAGAAGCTGTTCAAGAAGTTGGCTATCAATCCACCATTATTTCTACCGACAGTGGACAAATCCAGAACCCACCTTGGAATCAAGCATTAGCTCAATACATTCAATATTTTGCGGATAACAACGTACCAACTGAAGCTTTAGATGTAATGACTAAAACTAATGCTGCTAAATTACTAGATTTATAAATAGAATTAAAAAAAGAAGAAAATCCTTCAGATAAATGATAGAAGATAAGTGAATCCTTTCTATATGAACTTCCCCTCAGTTAACATAAAAGATGTTAAATTAATTATTATTAAAAAGCTGCCTCGGAGCGTCGGAGAGGCAGCTTTTTATAAAACTAGATATGAAATGTGTGTGTTTTAGCAAAATAATTATAACATATTTTCTTTATGAAAGCGATTTATTATAAGAACTAGCATATGCACAAAACGTGCTCGCTTTATACATCAAACCCTACCCACTTATCCAAGGAAATCCCATTATATCAAGGATGTATAAAAAGCTGCATGTCCTATAAAAGCGATCCTTTTAGAACCCTTACTCCCAGAAGGGTTCTTTTGCTTTCTTGCTTTCTTGAAGATTGATTATGTTAACTAACTTTGTATAGAGTATACAGCTTAAAAATTGAAAAAACTACTGAACAGGGATCAGTAGTTTTTTCTGTTTCATGAATGGTAATCAATAGTTAGCTGACGTTGCAGAGCGTCTTGGGTAGTTTGCTCAAATTATAAAAACATATTCAATTTTGAAAAACAAAAAAACCACTGGACATAAACAGTGGTTTTTTGTTCGTTCAATGCAGAAAATGAACAAAACATATTGCATATACAATGTTTTGTCATTGTTCGATAGTATACCATGAGAATTAGGTTCTATAAGAGTTGATACATTTATGTATAGAAAATGAAACATCTTGTAGTATTGTTGAAACATTTTTCATTAAAAAATAGGATCAATTTTGCTTTATGCTAAGGTTGTTACTTCTGATAAAATTCATTATGGTAAGTAGGTTTTATACTACCTATAAAAGCAAAAAGCACAGAGCACTATATATGGTTTGTACTTTTGGCTAAGGAATAACGCTAAAAGAATGATTGTCTAATAATACGGTAACAATTTAACGCTTCAAAGTAAATTGTTGAATTATCCCATATTATCTCCCTCGTTATTTAAGTAAACAGTAAATCATTTTACAAAAAATACAAATTTTATCATTTACTCTTACTGACGGCAAATTAGCTGCTTTTCTATAATATGGGTAAGAGTTACAATACTTTTTAATGAAATGGACAGTAAGTAAACAAATATCGCTAATGAGCGAGCGTAGCAGGTACAGGTACCATGTGGTCCTTATGTACAAAAAAAAGCCGAGAGTTATCTCTCAGCTTTTTTTGTATTGTTAGCTATTACTTACCTGTTCCAACAAAACGATGAATACGTTCGACAATTTCATGACATTAAGTAGCTTTCATCCGATCCACCAAATTTAAGTCATCTATTATTCCCTTTAAAGCCTGGCACACTAAAGTTAGCCATGTTGGAATGGAAACATCTGCGATCTCCTGGAACAATCGTTAAGCAAGAAGAAAAGGCAGAGAGTGTATGAGTAAGTATAAATTATAATGTTTTCATACTATTTGACATGTTATACGATACTACCTTTGACAATACTGGCTGTAGAGGAACGTTCGACAATGGTTGGTTGTATAAAAGTGCGAATAGCTTTATCGTTAGCGCCCCCAATACGCTGCAGTAAGTGGGTTAAGGCGGCACGTGCCAAATCTTCATATGGCTGGATGACTGTGGTTAATTGTGGACGACAATAGCGCCCCGCCTCAATTCCATCAAAACCAATGACGGAAAAGTCGTTGGGGACATGGATACTGCAGTCCATCAAAGCATTGATACAGCCGATGGCTCCGGGGTCATTTTGAACAAACAGTGCAGTATTGCAGTCAATCAAATCCCTATTTTGCATTACAAAATTATATCCGTCATCGTAGCTGCGTGAGATGCAAACTACATTGTCATTGTTTGCATGCAATCCAGCATCCCGCATCGCCGCAAAATAACCGGAAGTACGATCCTCAAATTCTCGGCCCTCGGATGTCAGCGTAAGAATATTGCGGTGGCCACGCTCCAATAAATGCCGTGTAGCAAGATAACCGCCAAGATATTGATCGGTGTCAATTAGATTAATTGCATTGAGTGCATAGCGATTGAAGTAATGGATATAGACTTGAGGGATATTTAATTCAGTCAGATAGCGATGGACTTCTTCTTCAAATTCGCGTTTTATGATAATAAATCCGTCAATCTGTTTGGTGGAAATAAGTTCAGTTGTCCGACTCAAAAGGAATTCATCCTTGTAAATCAGCAATAATGGAAAATAGTTTTCTTGCGTAATAAATTGTGAAATAGCATTGCATAAAGCGATTAAATAGGCATCCATTTCTACAATGTCGCTCGTCAAAATTGCGATGGTACGTCGTTCAGCTGTTGCGGTCGTACGGTGACGCCCCGAACGGACGATATAGCCATGCTGCTTTGCAAGGTTGCGAATACGTTCCCGTGTTTCTAGTGAAATTTCCGGTCGATCACGTAGGGCGCGGGAAACAGTAGACTGGCTGACACCTGCAAGCGCGGCAAGGTCTCTTGTTGTAATCATGAGGCATGCTCCTTAGTATTTCTGTGCTTTTAAAATTGGTATGTCCTCATACCAAATAGCACGAAAGTGTAGGGAATGATCATTTTGTATTTAGGATAGCATGTCAAGAAAAATAGCGCAAATAAAATTACCGATGATTTAAATTGATGTTATGTATAAAAAAATTCATGAAACTGTTTATATAACAAAGATACATTTGATGCATGATTGATGCATAAATACACAAAAAAATTGAATTGACAACGCTATCATAGCGAACTATAATCCTATTAAATAAGCAGATTCATTTATCAGTATGCATATATAATGCGAACCTGCAATTTCATGATGCATATTTGATGCGTAAAAGAGCCGGCTTTCCACAATCAAAACGATGACTGTGGATGCTGATGACCGCATGCTTCGATAAGGCATTGCTGCAACATATTAAGGGGCAGAAATGAATGTGCATTATACTGAGGAGGTGGAAAAAGTGGAGGGAAAATCATTAACAGGTACGCACAGAGATGCTAAAATTTGATCCTTCGCAAACAAAGACGGGGTAAGAAAGCACACATGATTTGGAGAGGGAGTGTAATTATATGAAATTACATAAATCGGGCGGTGTCCTGATCTACTTTTTTGGAGCTTTAGGCGGTTTGCTGTTTGGGTTTGACACTGCAGTCATATCCGGAGCACTTCTATTCATCAAACGAGATTTTAATCTGACAAACGGTGGACTGGAGGGTTTGATTGTAACAGCGCTTACATTTGGCGCGATTTTTGGCGCACTTGCTAGCGGACCGATTGCGGATCGTTTTGGGCGCAGAAAGTTCATAGTCATTCTAGGCGCATTATTTACAATTGGCGGTCTAGGGTGTGGATTATCAGTGAATATCACCATGTTAATTCTGTTCCGTTTCTTATTGGGTCTCTCTGTAGGTGCAGCTTCGGGGCTTGTGCCACTATATTTGGCGGAAATGGCGCCGACGAATGTGCGCGGTCGATTGTCATCCCTTAATATCGTCATGAATACATTTGGTATGCTGATGGGCTATGTTGCAAATAACGTTTATGCACCTTCCTCAGACTGGAGGGCAATGCTCCTGTGGGCTGTAGCACCTTCTGTCATTCTGATGGTTGGTATGATTTTTATGCCAGAAAGTCCGCGCTGGCTGTTCCAGTATAAAGGTGTGGAAGCAGCACGGCGGGTGTTGTTGCTCACTCGTAACAGTAAAGAGGCGGAGGAGGAGTTATCGAGTATTCAAGCAACGATCAATGCTGAGGTGGTAAGCGGACAAGCTTCGTTCAAAATGTTAAGAGAACCATGGCTGCGTCCGGTTATCCTTGCGGGTGTCGTCATCGCGATTCTGCAGCAGACCCTCGGTGCACAGACGATTGCATATTATGAGCCAACCATTCTGCAGGCTGCAGGGTTCTCTGATTCCGTTTCTATCGCAAGCACCATTGGTATTGGACTGGTACTGTTTATTGGAGTGCTCATTGGAATGAACCTGGTGGACAGATGGGGACGTAAAAAGTTGCTGATGTTTGGAAGCGCCGGCATGGCAATTTCGATGTTCCTGTTGGCCGTGGTGGAGCATGTCGGATTTGCAAGTTGGTCGATGGTGGTTCTTTTGTCTTTGTTTATGGGATTCTTTGGCCTAAGCTGGGCATTTACCCCATGGATTGTGATTGCGGAAATCTTTCCGCTTAAAATCCGTGGCATGGCGACAGGTTTATGTACCACCTGCCTATGGATTACCTGCACCGTTGTGGCGCAGCTTTTCCCCATGGTTCAGCCCATCATGAGTTCTTTTGTCGTATTTCTCTTTTTTACTTTCATGTGTCTTTTCTCCATTTTCTTCGTCGCCAAGTTTGTTCCAGAAACCACAGGACGTTCGCTTGAACAAATCGAGGCGGATCTGATGAAGGAATATAGAAGAAAAGGCAAATCTGCTTGATTCAATTCATAATCTACAACATACCAAGGAACTTCAATCTTTAACACAGATTATTCTTGTTTAAAATCTTGTATCTTCGACCACCTCGGATAATAATATTTCAAACTATTATCCCTTATGTTCAGGACTAGGAATCTTTAAACCAATATTATTTAGCGAGGAAGCGAAAAAAAATCTGATGCCTCGGTTCCAGCAACTCGTTAAATCCAGTATGAGAGTTAGCAAAACACAGGGACTTTCCCTGAATAGCATCATGTTCATCTATGATTATAGCTTCATGATGAAGTTTTCCAATGTCGACACCAACAATTTTATGCAGAAAACCTCCTGGTTCAAGTTTCATATGGCTGCGCCTCTTGCTCTTCACGGGTCATAACCTACCGCGAAATTAGAACCTAACACCTATGACACTTCAACTTCGACTCACCAATGATCCCCCGTGGAGGGAGAGGTTCCACTCTTCAAAAAGCGGATGTTACCGCAAGGGAGAAAAAGGAATCCTCAGCCTCTCGGCTGTAGATATACAACCTTTAAATTTATTATAGTAGGGAGTATGATTTCAATGTTGAAAACACTTCACGGTATCTCTGTGAATCATTCCAATGTTTTAACACAGACTAGAATCGCACATGAGACAGGCTATGATGCAGTAGAATTTTTACATAATAAGCTCCTGCGTTATCTTGATAATGGCGGCACGACAAAAGCACTAAAAAATACCATAGACGGATACGGGTTAAAAACAGCATGTCTGAATGCGCTTATCGATATTGAACGCCATGGGGAGGAAAAACAGGCATTGCTGCGGGATGCCGAACGCCTGACCAGCGTTGCGGCAGAGCTTGAATGCCCAACCATACAAATTTTGGCGCAGCACGGTATCGATCATGAGTCTGATGATATTGTTATGGACATTATGACAGAAAATATCGCAAGCATTGCGGATATTGGCTTAAAATATGGCGTGCGTTATCAGATTGAGGTGATTGCGCACACGAAATTCAATACGATCGATCAAGCGCTAGAAGTGATACGGCGCATCAATAAAGGAAATGTCGGTCTTGTGATAGATTTTTGGCACATGTATGCCACTGGGAAAACGACACCTGATGATGTAGCAAAGCTGGACAAATCTCTGATTTATGGTGTGCATTTCTGCGACGGTCGCAGGCCGTATTCCGGTGAAGCATGGAATGAAAATGTGCAACGGGCTTATATGCCAGGCGAAGGAAATATTGACATACAGGCCTATACCGATGCGGTAAAATCGACAGGATTTGATGGCGCATGGTCAACGGAGTTGTTTAGCCCGAAGTATTGGGAATATGATTTAGTTGATGCTGCTAGGCTCTGCTACGAAAATCTCACCAAGTATACAGGATAAACAGACGATCTCATTGCGTCCGTACGTAAGATGAATATACTATTCTATAAGTTTTTCTTATTGGATACAATATAACATGCAAAAGAAATGGGAGAATACTGTTTTTCAGAACAAAATTCAGCATTCTCACCTAACCTCTTTTTATATGCCAGGTGTGCAGTAGTCGCTCGTGGACAAAAAGTGTTTGAAGATATCTTATCTAACCCTAAAAAATACTTAAAAAACACCGAATTTGAAATCTTGCTGTCTCTTTCATCAGAGGCTTATATTTTAAAAAAGGGACAGCGTGAATAATAATCGAGTGAATTATGATCAATAGAAAAAGAAGTTACTCTTTGGTAACTTCTTTTTATCTTCTAGTATGCGTTTGTCATCCATATAAAAAGGAAAAACAAGGACCAAACAGTCCCTAAATCCATAAGTGAGATACTTCTTCGTTAATAAGCTCTCATTAACTTTAAAAGTCTGCGCTCATTGTATCTGGATGTAATCCATCATCTTTTTCCATATCTTCTAAAGATAATTCAAAATCAATAATAGCTGCATTTTTGAAATAGAAAGATGGCTGTGTATCCAGTTCTAGCATAGTTTTTATAATTACATTACTTCTACAACAGCTGAGCTTTTAGTATAAAATTCAAGACGATCTCCCATGGAGAGTGGAATAATATTTCCCGTTCTTTTCGCTTCAACGCAAGCATCAGATGTCATAGCCGCAACATAGCCATCCCATGCTGTCGGCCCATTTACCTCACCTTTTAATGTAGAGTTAATCCATTCTTGTAGTTCTACATCGTAAGAATCAATAAAACGATCTTTCCAATCTACGAGAATTTCAGTAGATAATTTTGCTTCACTACGTAAAACAACGCTAGAAGGTTCAGGTAAATTGGCAATACCTGTTTCTCCAACAACTTGACATTGAATATCATATCCGTATTGACAGTTAACAAATACTTCAACGTCAATTCGAATTCCCTGGACAGTTTCCAGTAAGATTATATGCGGATCTTGTAATCCTTGAGCTGCAAGACGTGTGTTTCGAGGTAAGATGACCTGGACAGAAACATAATCGTCATTAAGTAACCAACGTAAAACATCTATTTCATGAACAAAAGAATCAGTAATCGCCATATCACCTGTATAATTATCAGGAACGCTTGGATTTCTATGTGCACAATGCACCATTAATGCTTCTCCAATTTTTCCACTATCAATCACATTTTTAAGGACACGATACCCTTTATCATAACGGCGCATATAGCCAACTTGAACTAGTGGTTTACCAAATGCAATCTCGGCATCTACAATTCGCTTACACCCTTCAGCAGTTGTAGCCAGTGGTTTTTCGCAGAACACTGGTTTGCCTGCAGCAATAGATGCTAATACAAATTCTTCATGGGTAGGTCCCCAAGAAGTAACAACAACTGCCTCAACTTCTTCTGCTTGAATTAATTCATGACCATCATCATAAACTTTCGCATCAAGACTTAGATTGTTTACAATAGCCTTTGCTTGTTCTTTGTTAACATCTGTAACAGCAACAATTTTTCCACTTGTTAATGTACTTGTAATTCTTCGGATATGATCTTGGCCAATTGCACCTGTACCAATAACACCTATTTTTAAAACCATAATTCATTGCCTCCATAAATTTACTAACAGATCAATATTTAGATCAATCAATTGTGATAGATTTTCCATCATAAAATTGTTTCAATTTTATTGTTATTTTTTTAAAAAATAATGAAATCGATTTCATTTCAAACCAAATTAAATAATTAATAATTGCATTAAAAGCTATGAATTTTACTTATTTTAACTTTACTCAAAGTTAGATTTTACACAGATTAAATAATGTTAAATGTTGAGTTTAAAGTTTAACTATAAATTTCTAATATAACTCTGGAAAAGGTAAGATAAAAAATATCAATATTATAATTACCCAAGTTTTGAAAAATAAATGAAATCGATTTCATTAAAAGATAAGAGGATTTTCTGATCTATGGGGTCATTTTATAATGTTCAATTTATTTTGTAAATAGTTTTTTAATTTATATTTAAACGATTCATAGTTGTAAGAGAAGATGGACCCTTTAAAAATATTAAAAATGAGATCTCGTGTTTAGTATTTTTATCATGCTTTACTTGATATCATGTTCAAGTGAACAACAATAAAAATCACATATGAATTTTCAAAAGCTAATTATCAAAAGGGCTTACTTCTTAACTTATAAGAGTTAAGAAGTAAGCCTTCTTTTTTCAAGATTTCTTTATTGTATGTTTTTTATGTTGTGATACAGATTTCTAATTAATAATCAAATTTCACGGTACGCTGACTCATTTGTATACCCTTTGGTATCTTGATTGTCATTGTTACGGAAGTAATGTTCTAATTCCTCAAGTGTACGTCCTTTAGTTTCTGGTAAACATTTGCTCACAAATATGATAGATATAAGACCAAGAACGGCGAATATGAAAAACGTTATAGATAAGCCTATTTTATCCAACAATATTGGGAACATTAATCCAATAACGAAATTTGTTATCCATAGAAAAAATACACTAATGCCCATTCCGAGTCCCCGCAAGCGTAACGGGAATATCTCTGAAAGTGTAACCCATAATACCGGTCCGATTGCTCCCTGCATGAAAGCTAAGAATGTGACTGTCAAGGTAAGCATCACATATGGAAGAGCTGCTGATCCTTCAAGTGTAAGAGAAAATACCCCAATAAGTAAAAGGACTGTGGTTGTTCCTGCTAGACCAGTCAGCATCATTGGTCGTCGACCAATTTTGCCAAGAAGCCAGATTCCCACCAAAGTTGCTAACACTGAGATTGCTCCATTGGAAATATTACCAATTAATGCGGCTGATGTTTCGAATCCAGCATCTCTGAGAATTTGAGTACCATAGTACATAATTGAGTTAACACCTGTAGCCTGCGAAACTACGCCCACTCCAATTCCGATAAACACAATGCGTCGTATCCATGGCACATTAAGATCTTTAAAAGTAGCTCTCTTCATTCCTGATTCCTCAGCTAAATTGGCCTCGATTTCACTCAGTTCTAATTTAGCCTGTTTTTCATCGCGTATCTTTCGTAGAACTCGCAAGGCTTCTTCTTTTTTTCCTTTTGATACAAGCCAGCGTGGACTTTCTGGTACTTTAATCATACCGAAGAATAAGATAATTGCCGGAAGTGCAGCAATCGCCAACATATATCTCCAAACATGTGAACTGTCACCCATTGTGTTACCAAGGATAGCGTTGAAAATAAACGCCAATAGTTGTCCGCCTACAATCATTAATTCATTCTTAGTAACCATACGGCCACGTCGTTCGGCTGGTGATATTTCTGCTAAATAGGTTGGAACTGCTACAGATGCTCCCCCTACAGCAAGCCCTAGCAAAAATCGAAAGCTAATCATAGCCGAAATATTTGGAGCAAGAGTGCAGCCAATCGTGGAAATAAAGAATAACACAGCAAGATAAAGAATATTTTTACGACGCCCCATATAGTCTGATAGACGACCACCAAATACGGCCCCTAGTGCAGCACCAAAAAGAAGGGAGCTTGCAATAAGACCTTCAGTGTATGAGTTGAGGCTAAGTGCCTTAGCCATATATGGTAAGGCACCATTGATAACACCTGTATCATATCCAAAAAGTAGCCCACCGAATGTGGAAACTAGAACAATGGTACTCAAGAACGCATTTTGATTTACCTGTTTATTCATCCCAATTTCTCCTTAAATTTTTTTAGAATAGATATTTTAAAACAGTTTATTATACGGAAATACGGAAAACTTGATAACCTCGAGACAACGCCCCTACCTTATAAACATCTCTCACGTCGTTTGAAAGCCCTTTCATTATTTTTGAGTTTGACTTACCATTTTAAAATCTTATACTCTGTTACCTTTTGATGACATGATGATTATATAATGATAATGTTGTGGTGATGTCTGGTTATAATCATAATTTTAAAAACGCTTTCAGTCAATATAATTTTTAGAATTTTTTGATATATCGGAACAGAAGGCGCTGATGCAACCTTTATTTATAGGGCTTTATCCAATTGTAAAAATAATTTTTAGTGAAGATATATATGTACTCTCAGTTAAATTACTGTTAATTAGTTATTGATTATATGATCTGTTGTCTATATAGACAATTTTTTTTGTTTAATTTATAGTTTTATTAATTGTGACTTATATCAGATTTTTGAATTTTTAAGATAGGGAGGAATTTTTTTGTTAGATGAATTTGTAGCAGCAAAAATCTCTCTGAATGAACTTATCCATCATATAGTGCAGAATGATGCATCTTTTCGTGTTCATTACTGGGGAGTTATGCCAGAACATCATGATAATTTGCCTCATAAACATTCTTTTTTTGAGGTGTGTTATATACTTGAGGGGCAAGGAATTTATATAGAGGATGGCTGTACATATCCAATCCAAAAGAATACAATGTTTCTTTCAAGACCAGATGTTTTACACCACATAGAGAGTGAGAATGGACTTTTTATTATATATGTGGGGTTTGAATTAATAGAGTCGGAGTCAAATGAAGAGTGGATAAGCATAATGAAAGAAGCTAAGAACTGTTCTAAAGTAGTCAAGGACATAAAAGAGGATACAATCGCTCCGTTAATTTGGAAATCCCTCCTTCTTCAGGCTTCCAACAATAAATATACTCTGTCCCAGGAGCTATTAACATGCTTGGCGTATTCTCTTATTCATTCGTTATTGCAAACCTTTGTCCCTTATTTAAATCACAATAACGATAATCGTGTTCATAAAAAATCTTCTGGAATCCTTGCTCAAGCCAAATTATATATTAAAGATAATTTATCGAGCCCTTTAAAAATTACGGATATCGCTAGCCATCTCCATATATCGAGTCGTCATCTCTCTCGATTATTTGGAACAGAACTAGGTGTAAGTTACTCAGAATATGTGCAAAATGAGAGGGTACAGAGGGCTGCTATATTGCTCAAAAAAACAGATTTATCTATTAAGGATATTGTTGAAGAAACAGGCTTCTCAAACGTGCACTATTTTACTCGAGTTTTTACTTCTACAATGCGTAGTTCACCTGGGCGCTTTCGCTCACTTTATACGAAATTAAAAACAACTAAATATATAGAGTAATAAAAGTCCTCTACTTAATGTTATACATTGAAAGTAGGGGCTTTTTTGTTTTATTTACCTGAATATGTCCTTAAAAGATAAAAATAGGTCCTTATAATGTAAAGACGGTTATTATATATTGTTCTATACTTGCAGGTATAAGTAATTAAATATTAATTCAACTCCAAAAATAATAGCGTTTGCAATCATGATATATCCTTAAAAAGATGTCTTCATAAGACACTCATCATTAAAGTTTTTTCTTGTAATTGCAATTGTAACTGATTAATTTTTGGATAGATTTCTACCTACATCATTTGAATTTTGAGGAGGACAAAATAATGAAATTATCCTATGTAACAGATAGCTTAGGTCACTTACCTTTTGAGGAAATGTTGGACGTTATTACAGAGATGGGAATTAGTACGATTGAAATGACAACTGGAGGATGGTCTCCAGCTCCTCATTTGAAATTAGATGAACTATTAGAAAGTGATTATAAAAGAAGTGAATTTTTAAACGCGTTAGAAAAACGTAATATTAAACTATGTGCTTTAAATTGTTCTGGGAATCCTTTAGATCCAGGAGAAATTGGAAAAGAACATCGAGAAGTTACAGATAAAACATTCGAATTAGCAAAGCTGTTAGGAGTAAAGAAAGTAATTATGATGAGTGGACTACCGGCAGGAAGTCCAGAAGATAAAATTCCTAACTGGATTACATATACAGTAAGTTGGCCACCAGTCTTAAAAGATATTTTAGATTACCAATGGAACGAAGTAGCAATTCCATATTGGAAAGAACTAGTCAAAAAAGCTGAAGCATGCGGTGTTGAAAAAATTGCCCTTGAAAATTTTAGTTCGCAATTAGTATATAATCCTGCTACTTTATTTAAATTGCGCAATGCGGTTGGACCTATCGTGGGGTTAAATTTAGATCCTAGTCATCTAATATGGATGGGAGCAGATCCAATTTTGGCTGCTAGAGAATTAGGAGCAGCTATTCATCACGTGCATGGAAAAGATGTAAGACTTGAAAGACACTTATCAGGTATTAACGGTGTATTAGAAACAAAAGAAATTACTGATGTAGCTAATAGAGCGTGGAATTATGTAGCTGTAGGTTGTGGACAAGACTTACAGTGGTGGAAAGAATTTTTCTCAGTGGTCAAGATGATGGGCTATGATGAAGAAGTTTCTTTAGAAATGGAAGATCTAACTATGTCTCCTGAAGCAG